>Ga0196970_1000051_pt1 | contig 193148 bp, 146 predicted proteins | sample S1v_513CmetaG_FD_148672 | JGI IMG/M metagenome (GOLD analysis project Ga0196970, IMG submission 148672) | Soil microbial communities from Anza Borrego desert, Southern California, United States - S1+v_5-13C | ecosystem: Environmental > Terrestrial > Soil > Desert | place: USA: California... | reverse complement strand
GCGGGCTGGCCTACGCGGTGGTGTTCGTCGGCGCGCTGCTGGCCGCCACCACCGGCGTGGTCGCCGCCTCGGTCATCTCCATGGGGCTGATCTCGCTGCCGATCATGCTGCGCTACGGCTACGACCGCCGCCTCGCCACCGGCGTCATCGCGGCCTCGGGCACGCTGGCGCAGATCATCCCGCCGTCGCTGGTGCTGATCATCCTGGCCGACCAGGTCGGCCGCTCGGTCGGCGACATGTACGCCGGCGCCCTGTTCCCCGGCCTGGTGCTGACCGCGCTGTACGCCGGCTACATCCTGCTCGCCAGCCTGGTCAACCCGCACGCCGCCCCGGCGCTGCCGCCCGAGGCGCGCTCGCTGCGCGGCGTGCAGCTCCTGGTGCGCGTCATCGTCTCGCTGGTGCCGCCGCTGGTGCTGATCTTCCTGGTGCTGGGCACCATCTTCCTGGGTGTCGCCACGCCGACGGAAGGCGGCGCCATGGGGGCGGCCGGCGCGCTGATCCTGGCGCTGGCCAAGCGCAAGCTGTCGTGGGCGCTGATGCGCCAGGCGATGGACAGCACGGCCAAGCTGTCGACCTTCGTGGTGTTCATCCTCATCGGCTCGACGGTGTTCGGGCTGGTCTTCCGCGCGGTCAACGGCGATCTGTGGGTGGAGCACCTGATGACCGGGCTGCCGGGCGGGGCGCTCGGCTTCCTGATCGTGTGCAACCTCCTGGTGTTCCTGCTGGCCTTCTTCCTCGACTTCTTCGAGCTGGCCTTCATCATCGTGCCGCTGCTGGCGCCGGTGGCCGACAAGCTGGGCATCGACCTGATCTGGTTCGGCGTGCTGCTGGGCGTGAACATGCAGACCTCGTTCATGCACCCGCCGTTCGGCTTCGCGCTGTTCTACCTGCGCTCGGTGGCGCCGCGCACGGACTATGTCGACAAGGTCACCGGCAAGCTGACCGAGAAGATCACCACCGGGCAGATCTACTGGGGCGCCGTGCCCTTCGTGATCATCCAGATCATCATGGTGGGCATCGTCATCGTCTTCCCCGAACTGGTGCTGTCCGGCCTCGACCGCGGGCCGAAGATCGATCCCGACACCATCAAGATCGAGATCCCCACCATGGACTACAACGCGCCGCCGCCGTTCCCCGGCATCGAGCAGTCGGGCGGCGAGGCCGGGCAACGAAAGTAGGGGGGGACGGCACCGCCCCCGTCAAATACAATCACCCCATCAACCAGCAGAAACGCCGACGTCCGGCAGTCATCGCCACCAAGGGATTTTAAAACGGGCGCGCCGAACGCGCGTCCGAAGGAGTTCCCTTTACCATTCGCCCTGCTTTTTTTCAGAGAGGCCAGGCGGCGATGGCGGCACGCACGGATATTCCGGCTCTTTTCCAATCATCCAGGGAGAAACGCGACCATGAATCGTCGTTCGTTCTTGACCACGGCGGGTGCGGGGGCCGCCGCGACGGCCATCGCCGCCCCGGCCATCGCGCAGAGCAATCCGGAGATCCGGTGGCGCTGCGCGTCCAGCTTCCCCAAGAGCCTGGACACCATCTACGGCGGCGCCGAGACGGTGGCGCGGCGCGTGGCCGAGATCACCGAGGGCAAGTTCCAGATCCGCGTCTTCGCGGCCGGCGAGATCGTGCCCGGGCTCCAGGTGCTGGACGCCGTGCAGACCGGCACCGTGGATTGCGGCCACACGGCCTCCTACTACTACGTCGGCAAGGACGCGACCTTCGCCTTCGACGCCGCCATCCCCTTCGGCCTCAACGCCCGCCAGCAGATGGCGTGGATGGCGCACGGCGGCGGCATGGAGCTGCTGCGCGAGTTCTTCAAGGGCTACAACGTCGTCAACTTCATGGCGGGCAACACCGGCACCCAGATGGGCGGCTGGTTCCGCAAGGAGATCAAGTCGGTCGACGACCTGAAGGGCCTGAAGTTCCGCATCGGCGGCTTCGCCGGCAAGGTCGTCTCCAAGCTAGGCGCGGTGCCGCAGCAGATCGCCGGCGGCGACATCTACCCGTCGCTGGAGAAGGGCACCATCGACGCCGCCGAGTGGATCGGGCCCTACGACGACGAGAAGCTGGGCTTCAACAAGGTCGCCAAGTACTACTACTACCCCGGCTGGTGGGAAGGCGGGCTGAACGTCAGCATGCTGGTCAACCAGCAGCGGTGGGACACGCTGCCGAAGCACTATCAGGCGGCCCTTGAGACGGCTTGCTCGGACGCGACCCTCGCCATGCTCGCCAAGTACGACGTGGAGAACATGAAGGCGCTGCGGCGCCTGATCGGCGCCGGTGCGGTCCTGCGGCCGTTCCCGCGCGAGGTGATGCAGGCCTGCTATCAGGCGGCCTTCGAAACCTACGCGGAGGAGGCCGCCAGGAACGAGAAGTTCCGCACGATCTACGAACCCTGGAGCCGCTTCCGCGAGGAGGAGTACCTGTGGTTCCGCGTCGCCGAGAACTCCTTCGACAATTTCGTCTACGCGACCCCGACCCCCAAGAAGTAACGCCCCGTTCCCGCCGGCCGCCCCTCGCGGGTGCGGCCGGCGTCCGGCGCGGCGCGTCACCCCGGCGGCGGCAGCATGCCGTCCACCGCCAGCCGGCCGGCGACCACGGCGGCCTGGGTGCGGCTCACCACCCCCAGCTTGCGCAGGATGGTGGACACGTGCACCTTCACCGTCTGCTCCGCGATGTTCAGGTCGCCGGCGATCTGCTTGTTGAGCTTGCCGTCGACGATCATCATGAGGATCCGGATCTGCTGCGGCGACAGCGACGCGAAGCGCCGCGCCAGGTCCGCGTCGTCCGACGCCCGGCCCGACGCCAGCGCGTCCCGCGGCGCCCAGACCTCGCCGTCGAGGATCGCGCGGATGGCGTCGGCCATGGCCCCCATGCTCAGGGACTTCGGGATGTAGCCCGACGCGCCGTAGGCGAGTGCCCGCTGGATGGTCGTGGAATCCTCCAGCGCCGAGATGATCGCCACCGGCACCGTCGGATGGTGCGCCAGCATCAGGAACAGGCCGGCGAAGCCGTGCGTGCCGGGCATGTTGAGGTCGAGAAGCACGAGGTCGATGTCGTCGGGCCGCGCCGCGACGGCCTGCATCACCGCGTCCAGGGTCAGGCATTCGACCACCGCGACCTCCGGCATCGCCTTGCCGAGCGCGTCGCGCAGCGCCGCCTGCACCAGCGGGTGATCGTCACCGATGACGATCGTCGCGTCCGTCATTCCCCCTCCCCCCTCGTTCACCGTGTTCACTCGGTATCGCCGACCGCCGCCGGCGCCTGGAGCGCCGCGCCGTTGAGAAAGCGGCGCAACGACGCCGGCTTGACCGGCTTGTAGAGGACGCCGCAGCCGCGCTCGCCGGCGCTGCGCCGCACCGCCTCCGAACGGTCGGCGGTCACCAGCAGCCCGCGCACCTCGCGCCGCCAGACGCTCCGCAGCGCGTCGAGCACCTCAAGCCCGCTGGCGGACTCGCCGATATGGTAATCGACGAGGACCACGTCGGGAACCGCGCCGTCAAGGGACGCCAGGGCCTGCGCGGCGTCGCGCGCGGTCACGGCGCGGAACCCCCACTGGTCCAGCAGGGCGTGCAGGCCCGCCAGGATCGCATCCTCGTTGTCGATGCACAGCACCAGCATGCCGTTCGCGGCCCCGGCGCCGGCCAGCGCCCGGTCCGGGCGGCTGCGCTGCGCCGGGCGGTCCGACAGGGGCACGCTCACGGTGAATCCGGTGCCGCGCCCGACCTCCGAGCGCAGGCTCACCGGGTGGCCGAGAATGCGCGAGATGCGGTCGACGATGGCCAGCCCCAGCCCCAGCCCCTTGTCGGCGCCGGCACCGGGGGTTCCCAGGCGGCGGAACTCCTCGAACACCTCGGCCTGCTTGCCGGACGGGATGCCGGGACCGGTGTCCCACACCTCGATCCGCACCAGGCTGCCGTGCCGCCGGCAGCCCAGCAGCACCCGCCCCGACGCCGTGTAGCGGATGGCGTTCGACAGGAAGTTCTGCAGGATGCGCCGCAGCAACTGCGGGTCGCTGCGCACCGTCGCCCGGCAGCCGACGACGCGCAGGTCCAGCCCGCGCTCGCGCGCCAGGGCCGAGAACTCGACGCGCAGCCGCGACAGCAGGTCGTCGATGGCGAACGCGCCGACGTTGGCCCGCACGGTGCCGGCGTCGAGCGACGAGATGTCCAGCAGCCCGCCCAGCAGCTGTTCCGTCGAGCGCAGGGAGGCCGCCGCGTTCTCCAGCAGCGCCCGCTCCCGCGCGCGCTGGTCCGCCCCGGCGGGCGGCTCGCGCATGCATTCCTCCAGGGCGGAAACGAACAGCCGCGCGGCGTTGAGCGGCTGCAGCAGGTCGTGGCTGGCGGCGGCGAGGAAGCGGGTCTTGCTGGCGTTCGCCTGCTCGGCCTCGGCCTTGGCCCGCTGCAGCGCCTCGGTGCGTTCGCGCACGCGCCGCTCCAGGCCCTCGTTCGCCTCGCGCAGGGCCTCGGCTGCCCGGTAGCGCTCGGTCACGTCGGTGTAGGTGGAGACGTAGCCGCCCTCCGGCATCCGGTCGCAGGCCACCTCCAGCACCGTGCCGTCCGGGCGCCGCCGCTCGTACACGTAGGGCCACGCCTGCACGCTGACGTCGCGGTTGACGATCAGCGCCTTGAGGTCGGCGGCGCCGTACTCGCCGCGTTCGGCGTTGAAGCGGATCAGGTCGCCCAGCGGAATGCCGACCCGCACCACCTCGCCCGGCAGGTCCAGCAGCTCCAGGAAGCGCCGGTTCCAGGCGGAGATCCGGAACTCCGCGTCCACCGCCAGGATGCCCTGCCCGACGCTCTCCAGCGTGGCCTGGAGGAGCTTGCGGTTGAAGGTCAGCGCCTCCGACGCCTCGTCCAGCATCGCCATGGCGTCGCCGCGCGACAGCGCGCGGCCCTGCAGCGACGCCGCCATCACCACCCGCGCCGACGCCGCGCCGATGGCGCCGGCGACGAGGTTCTCGATGAACCGCACCGCGTCCAGGTCGGCCACCGCCGCCGGGTCCGCCCCCGACGCGCCCATCTGGCCGCGGTTCTGCCGGCGCCCCGCGAGGTAGGCGTCGAAGCTGGCGCCGCCCCGCTCCTGCCCGACGAAGCGGATCGCCAGCGCCCGCAGGTCGGACAGGCGGGTGACGGCGCGCCAGGGCCGGTGGGCGGTTTCCACCGCCATATGGTCCTGGACGAAGGCGACGGCCTGCGCGCGGTCCACCGGGCTCTGCCGGCTCGCCAGCGAGACGCCGACGTAGGCCGCCACGTTGGCGAGCAGGCTCCACAGCGTGGCGTGCGAGATCGGGTCCATGCCCTCCACGCCGAACAGCGCCCCCGGCCGCAGCCAGCGCACGCCCCAGGGGCCGGCCTCGACGAGGCCGGTCAGCACGTCCAGGATGCCGGACATGGACGGGACGAGCAGCGTGTACACCCACAGCGCGAAGCCGGCCAGCAGCCCGGCCAGCGCGCCCGCCCGGCTGGCGCGCCGCCAGTACAGCCCGCCGAAGAACGCCGGCCCGAACTGCGCCACGGCGACGAAGGAGAGCAGGCCGATCAGGGTCAGCGGATAATCCTGGTCGATCACCCGGTACATGCCGTAGGCCAGCAGCAGGATGGCCACCACGGCCGCGCGCCGGATGGCCAGCAGCACGCGGGTGACGTCGCGCCCGCCGGTCGCCGCGCCGACGTAGCGCAGGTGCAGCAGCAGCGGCACGACCACATCGTTGCACAGCATGGTGCTGAGCGACACCGAGGCGACGATGACCATGCCGGTGGCCGCCGACAGGCCGCCGATGAAGGCGAGCAGGCTGACCGTCTCCGCCCCGGCGGCGATGGGCAGCGTGATCATGTAGGTGTCCGGGTTGACGCCGCCCTCGCCGAAGGTGCTCAGCCCGGCGATGGCGATCGGCAGCATGAAGAGGCTGAGGGTCAGGAGATAGGCCGGGTACAGCCAGGCGGCCGAGCGCACGTGCCGCGGGTTCTCGTTTTCCACCACCACCACGTGGAATTTCTGCGGCAGGCACAGGAAGGCGATGGCCGCGATGACGGTGTTCGACAGCCAGGTCGGCTGGGTGAAGTCGGGCACCAGCAGTTCCGCCGTGCGCGGCGACGCCGCGGCGCGCGCCATCAGGTCGCCGAAGCCGTCGAAGATCCCGAAGACGATGTAGGCCGCGACCGCGAGGAACGCCGCAAGCTTGACGAGGCTCTCGAAGGCGATGGCCAGCATCAGGCCGCGATGGTGTTCGCTGGCGTGGATGTGGCGGACGCCGAACAGGATGGTGAACACCGCCATCGACACCGCCACGCCGAAGGCGGTGTCGCGCCAGAACGGCCGCTCCTCCGGCACCGGGGTCCAGGACGGGGCGGTCAGGACGTCGTAGCTCGCCGCCACCGCCTTGAGCTGCAGCGCGATGTAGGGAAGCACGGCGACCAGCGCCGTCAGTGTGACGAAGGCCGCCACCGCCTGGCTCTTGCCGTAGCGCGCGCCGATGAAGTCGGCGATGGAGGTGACGTTCTGCGCCTTGGTGATGGCGATCACCTTGGCGAACACCGGCTGCGCGAACAGCAGCATCAGCGTCGGCCCGAGATAGATCGGCAGGAAGTCGAAGCCGCTGGCCGTCGCCCGCCCGACCGAGCCGTAGAAGCTCCAGGACGTGTTGTAGACCGCCAGCGTCAGCGCGTAGAAGACCGCCGCCCCGCGCGTGTCCACCGCGCCGGCCCCCCGGCCCGCCCTGCGGTCGCCCCACCACGCGATGGCGAACAGCACGCCGAGGTAGGCCGCCGAAATGGCGAGAACCGGCCAGCTCTGCATCGATGCACCCTCATGGCGCGGCAACGCGGCCGCTGCTTCCGCACGGACCGTAGCCCCCGGCCCGCGGGCAGACAACACATGCGGATGCCGGCTGCCCGAAAAGTGGGCAGAGCGGAGCTAAGGTAGGGGGGCGCCGAGGCGGGGGCGCGGGCTTTCACGGCGCCGGCGGCGGTTCCCTCCGGTATTCGAGCTGCATGGCGACGAAGTCGGCCGTGCGCGTTCCATAGCGGGCGGCGATGCCGTGCAGGGCCTGATCCAGCGCATGCGCCGGTGGCCGGTCCCCGATCGCCGGAATCCGTTCCTCCGTGGGCCAGGACGTGGCGACCCGATCGGGGACGACGCCGATGCCGTTGCGGGTCCGCTGCGCGCCGGCCGTGCCGGCGAACGTCACCGCGCGGGACCGATAGGTCCGCGACCAGGCGTCCGCGACGAGGGCGAGCGACACTTCGTCGATGCCGGGCGCCAGTTCGATGCCGAGCCGTTCATGGTTCCAGACGGCGAGCCGGTTGCCGATCGCCGTCAACGCGAACGGGCGCGTGAACCGGAACGCATCGCTGGCGTGGCGCGCGTCCCAGTGCGCGAGGCCGAGGTCGCGGCCGACGGCGCGGGCCTTGTCCCGGCCGGCGATCGCCTCGATCAGGGTGAGCGACATCGGCATGGACGCGGTGATCCCCGTCGTCGTCGCGACGCCCTGGTCGACCACCAGACGCCGGTCCGCGACGTAGCGGATCGCGGGATGCCTGTCGCGCAGCGCGTCGAGATAATACCAGTGGGTCGTCGCCCGCTTGCCGTCGAGCAGCCCGGCCGCGCCGACGACCTTGGCTCCGGCGCAGATGCCGACCACGATCGCCCCCTTGGCCGCCTGGCTCCTGATCCATTGCAGCGCCGCCGGGTCGTCGTCGCGGCTCATGGCGGGGACGATGACATAATCGGCGCCGTCCGGATGCCGCGCGTCGAAGTCCGCGACCGTCGCCTGCGGCTCGACCGTGAGCGCCGGGTAGAGCGTCACCGGCCCCGGCCCCGTCGCGAGCGCCACCACGTCGGCGACGTCGGCGCGCCGAAGGACGCCGTAGGGCATGAGATAGTCGGTGGTCTCGGTGGCGTCGTTGATGCCGATGATCGCGACCAGCGGGCGCCGGCGTTTCGGCGGCTTCAGGGCCGCGAGCGTGGCATCGGCCTCTTCCCGCGCGATGGGCGGCGCGGCGGCGGCGGCCGGCACCGGAGGCAACGAGAGAATCCAGGCCCCGCCGATCGTCACGAGAAGGGCGGCGGCGCCCAGGCCGCTCCAAAAGACAAGCCGCGTGTTCATGGCGATCCTCCTCCGCTGAGCGCGCGGTTTCCGGTGTCGCAGGGCTTGACGCGCAGACTACCGTCGTCATGTTCTGTCCGAAATGACGTAAATCGGGCGAAAACTGCCATGCGCCGAGAGATCGCCGTCGTGATCTTCCCCGGATTCCAACTGCTGGATGCGGCCGGACCGACAACGGCGTTCGAGATCGCGGAGCGGTTCCGGCCGGGAAGCTACGGTCTGGCGCTGCTGGCGCCCGGCGGCGGGCGCGTGGAAAGCTCGTCCGGGTTCGGGCTTTCGGCCGGGCCGCTCGGGGATGGCGCCTTCGACACGGTCCTGGTGTCGGGTGGCGATATCGTCCGCTCCATGGCGGCGCTGGCGGAGATCGTCGCCTGGCTGAGGCGCGCGAAGGCGCGGCGGATCGCCAGCGTCTGCTCCGGCGCCTATCTGCTCGCGGAGGCCGGGCTGCTCGACGGCCGCCGCGCCACCACGCACTGGGGCAGCACGGACGACTTCGGCCGCCGCTATCCGAAGGTCACGCTGGATGCGGAGCGCATCTTCATCCGGGACGGAGACGTCTGGACCTCGGCCGGCATTTCCGCCGGCATCGATCTGGCCCTGGCGCTCATCGAGGACGACCTCGGCCCGGCGGTCGCCCGGCGGACGGCGCAGCAGCTCGTCGTCCACCAGCGCCGGCCCGGCGGCCAGTCGCAGTTCTCGGCTCTCGTGGAGCTGGGCGGGCGGACGGGCCGCTTCGTCGAGCTGATCGCGTGGATGCGGGCGCACCTCGCCGAACCGCTGACGGTCGAACGCCTTGCCGACCGCGCCGCCATGAGCCCGCGGCACTTCGCCCGCGCCTTCGCGGCGGAGACCGGAACGACCCCCGCGAAGGCCGTCGAGCGCCTGCGCCTGGAGACCGCCCGGACGGCGGTCGAAACCAGCCACGCCCCTTTCGAGCGCATCGCCGAGGTCGCCGGCTTCGGCGACCCCGGCCGCATGCGCCGCGCCTTCCTCCGCACCTTCGGCCAGCCGCCGCAGGCGTTGCGGCGGTCGGCCCGGGCATAGGCGTCGCCGCCGCCACCGGGCGCCGGGAGAGACCGCCTGTCCGGCGCGGTGCGCATCGCCGAGGCGCTTGATTATGCCTCCGCGAAGCCCGCAATGTGGAGGCGCCGCGTCCGGGCCGTCCGGACGCGCGGCGGCGGAGCGGCGCGGGAGCCATGGCATTCGGCTGGCAGATCCACGGAGTTGCGGCGCAGCGCCTCGCGCCGGCGCGCCGGCTGCCGCGCGCCCTGCGGACGGCCCTGCACTGGGCGGGGGCCGCCGCGCTCGCCGCCGTGGTCGTCGCCACCGCCGCCCTCTGGCGCGAGCGCAGCGGCATCGGCGACCTCACGTCGGTGGGCGAGCATCGCCTCGCCCTCTACGTGAACAACCTGGAAAGCGCGATCGAGCGGCACGGCTACCTGCCGTTCGTGCTCACCATGAACGCCGACATCCGCGACCTGCTGCACCATCCCGACGACGCGCGCCTGCGGGACCGCGTGAACCGCTACCTCGCCACGGTGACGCAGGAAGCGCGCTCGGCCATGCTGTACGTGATGGACGCCGACGGGCTGACCCTGGCCGCCAGCAACTGGGACACGCCGCAGACCTTCGTCGGCAACAGCTACGCTTTCCGCCCCTATTTCCGGCAGGCCCTGGCGCAGGGGCGCGGCGCCTTCTACGCGATCGGCGTGACGACCGGCACGCCGGGGCACTTTCTGTCGCACGCCGTCTACGACGAGGGGCGCATCATCGGCGTGGTGGCGGTCAAGGTCAGCCTCGACGGGCTGGAGGAGGCGTGGCGGTTCGGCGCCGAGCGGGTGCTGGTCGCCGACGGCGCCGGGGTGGCGTTCCTCTCCTCGGAACCGGCGTGGCGGTTCCGCACGCTGGAGACGCTGTCGCCGCTGGACGCCGGGCGGATGAGCCAGACCCGCCAGTACGCCGGTGTCGACCTCCTCCCGCTTCCCATCGCCGAGCGGCGCGAGGTGAACGGCGCGACGCTGCTGGCGATCCGCAACCCCGACGGCGCGGGCACGACCGAGTACCTGGCGCAGGCCGCCACCCTGCCGGGGACGGGCTGGCGCCTCCTGATCCTGTCCGACCTGGCGCCGGTGCGGTCGGCCGTGCACGCGACCGCCGCCATCGCCGCCTTCGCGGTGGTCTTCCTGCTGCTGGTCCTCCTCTTCCTGCGCCAGCGCCGGCGGCGCATCCGCGAGGGCACGCTGGCCCGCGCCGCCCTGGAGCGGGCCAACGCCGAGCTGCGGCGCACCCGCGACGAGCAGGAGATCCGCATCGCCGAGCGCACCGCCGACCTCGTCGCCGCCAACGACCGCCTCAAGCTGGAGATCGCCGAGCGCGAACGGGCCGAGCGCGTGCTGCGCGAGGCGCAGGACGAACTGGTGCAGGCCGGCAAGCTCGCCATGCTCGGGCAGATGGCGGCCGGCATCACGCACGAGCTGAACCAGCCCCTGGCGGCGATCCGCACCTACGCCGACAACGCCGTGGTGCTGTTCGAGCGCGGCCTGCACGACGACCTGCGCGGCAACCTCGTCCGCATCGCGGATCTGGTCGTGCGGATGGCGCGCATCACCGGCCAGCTCAAGGCCTTCGCGCGCAAGACCAAGGCGCGCGACGAGCCGGTGCCGGTGGCCCGCGCGGTGCAGAACGCGCTGGTCCTGATCGAGCAGCGGATGCGGCTGGAGACGGTCGAGCTGGCCTGCCATCTGCCCGACCACGCCGTCGAGGTGGCCTTCGAGGAGGTGCGGCTGGAACAGGTGCTCATCAACCTCTACCGCAACGCGCTGGACGCCATGCGCGGCCGGCCCGCGCGGCGCCTGGAGGTGATCGTCGAGGAGGCGGACGGGGAGGCGGGCGGGCGCGTGCGCATCCGCGTGCGCGACACCGGCTCCGGCATCGCCGACGACGTGCTGCCGCGGATCTTCGAACCGTTCTTCACGACCAAGGACGCCGCCGGGCTCGGGCTCGGCCTGTCCATCTCCGCCGGCATCGTGCGCGACGCCGGCGGGCAGCTCACCGCCGCCAACCGGCCGGAGGGCGGCGCCGAATTCGTGGTCGAACTGCCCCGCGCCGGGGCCCGGAAGGATGCGGCCTGAGATGGACGGAATGACGGTGCTGTTCGTCGAGGACGAGCTGGACGTGCGCCTGGGCAGCGAGCAGGCCCTCAAGCTGGCCGGCATCGCCGTGCAGGGCTTCGAGAGCGCCGAGCAGGCCCGGCCGCACCTGACCCCCGACTTCGAGGGCGTCCTGGTCACCGACGTCAAGCTTCCGGGCATGGACGGGCTGGAGCTGCTGCGCGCCGCCCGCACCGTCGATCCGGCCCTGCCGGTCGTCCTCGTCACCGGGCACGGCGACGTGTCCATGGCCGTGGGCGCCATGCGCGAGGGGGCCTACGACTTCATCGAGAAGCCGTTCTCGTCCGAACATCTGGTGGAGGTGGTCCGCCGCGCGCTGGAGACGCGCCGCCTCGTGCTGGAGAACCGGCGGCTGCGCCGGCACATCGGCGGCGGGCGGACCATCGAGGACCTGATCCGCGGCGCCTCGCCCGCCATCGCCGAGGTGCGCCGGCTGGTCGGGCAACTGGCCGAGACCTCCGCCGACGTGCTGATCCACGGCGAGACGGGCACCGGCAAGGAACTCGTCGCGCGGGCGCTGCACGACATGAGCCCGCGCCGCGCCCGCAACTTCGTCGCGCTGAACTGCGGGGCGCTGCCGGAGAGCGTGTTCGAGAGCGAGATCTTCGGCCACGAGGCCGGCGCCTTCACCGGGGCGATCAAGCGCCGCGTCGGCAAGATCGAGCACGCCGACGGCGGGACGCTGTTCCTCGACGAGATCGAGACCATGCCGCCGGCCCTGCAGGTCAAGCTGCTGCGGGTTCTCCAGGAGCGGCGCGTCGAGCGGCTGGGGTCCAACGATTCGCGCGCCGTGGACTTCCGCGTCGTCGCCGCCACCAAGGAGGACCTGAAGGCGCTGTCCGACCAGCAGAAGTTCCGCGCCGACCTGTACTACCGGCTCAACGTCGCCACCCTGACGCTGCCGCCCCTGCGCGAGCGGGTCGAGGATGTCCCGGTGCTGTTCGAGCACTTCGCCATGGACGCCGCGGTGCGCTACGGCCGCTCCCCGCCGACGCCGTCGCACGCGCAGATGCGGCTGCTGTGCACCCACGACTGGCCGGGGAACGTGCGCGAACTGCGCAACGTGGCCGAGCGCTACGTCCTCGGCCTGCTGCGCGAGCCGTTCGCGCCGGGGCACCAGGGCACGGCGGCGGCGGCGCCCTCCCCGCTCTCGCTGGCCGAGGAGATGGACGCGTTCGAGCGCGGCGTCATCGAGCGCGAGCTGGCGCGCTGCCATGGCGACGTGGCGGCGACCTGCGCCGCCCTCCAGCTTCCGCGCAAGACCTTCTACGACAAGCTGCGCCGGCACGGCATCGACCGCACCCGCTTCGAGCGGCCCTGATACCCTGATACCCTGATACCCTGACACCCCGCGCCCGCGGATTCCGCGCCCGCGAAGGCCATGCCGAAATCCGCACGCCCGGCACCGGGGCGTGCGGTTCTCCGCACAGGCGCGGCGCCGGGCGGCGCCGGCAGGCCCGCGAATCCGTCCGTTCGCCCCCCGAACAACACTGGCACGGCCCTTGCCAAGGGACGCCCCACGGGGCTCCGGCCCCGGACAACGAAAACGGGAGGGCGCCCCTATGACCGGACGATCCAGGCAAGCCGTGCCGACGGCGCCCCTCACCCGCATGCGCGCCGTCACAGGCGCTTCGCCGAGGGAGACTTTCATGACGTCATCGTTCACCGCCGCCTGCGTCGCGGCCGCCGCATCGTTCGCCGCCTCGTTCGCCGCCGCCCCGGCCGGGGCGGCCGAGTTCATCAACGTCCTGACCGGCGGGACGAGCGGCGTGTACTACCCGCTGGGCGTCGCCGTCGGCAAGCTCGTCGCCGCCAAGCTGCCGGACGCCAAGACCTCGGTCCAGGCGACCAAGGCGTCGGTCGAGAACCTCAACCTCCTGCAGGCCGGCCGCGGCGAGATCGCCTTCACGCTGGGCGACTCCCTCAGCATGGCGTGGTCCGGCGACGCCGAGGCCGGCTTCAAGGCGAAGCTCGACAAGCTGCGGACCATCGGCGCCATCTACCCCAACTACATCCAGATCGTCGCGCGCGCCGACAGCGGCATCAAAACGCTGGCCGACCTCAAGGGCAAGAAGATCTCCGTCGGCGCGCCGAAATCCGGCACCGAACTGAACGCCCGCGCCATCCTCGGCGCCGCCGGTCTGGGCTACGCCGACTTCGCCAAGACCGAGTACCTGCCGTTCGCGGAGTCGGTGGAGCTGATGAAGAACCGCCAGCTCGACGCGACGCTGCAGTCGGCCGGCCTCGGCGTGGCGTCGATCAAGGACCTCGCCGTCAGCACCGACATCGTGGTGGTGGAGGTGCCGGCGGCGGTGGTCGCCAGGATGGGCAATCCCGTGTACGTCGGCGCCACCATCCCCGGCGGGACCTATCCGGGCCAGACCGCCCCGGTGGAGACCGTGGCGGTGGTCAACTATCTGGTGACCCACGCCGGCGTGTCGGACGACACGGCCTACGCCATGACCAAGGCGATCTTCGAGAACGTCGGCGAACTCGCGGCGGCGCACAGCGCCGCCAGGCAGATCTCCGTCGACACGGCGGCGACGCCGAGCCCGGTCCCCCCGCATCCGGGAGCCGCGCGGTACTTCCGGGAAAAGGGCCTGGCGAAGTGATCCCGACGCCGGGAGGTGCCCGCCTCCCGGCCCCCCATCGACGCAACGCCCCCGCCACCGGAGACCACCCCATGACCGCCCCCCTTCCCGGCGCCGCGGATGAAGCCGCCGCGCAGGATGCCGAGACCCGCCGCATCGTCGACCGCGAGAACCCGGCGAGCGCCCACCTCAACCTTCCGCGCTGGACGCAGGGCGTCATTTTCGCCGTGGCCGTCGCGTTCTCGCTGTTCCAGTTGTGGACCGCGACCTTCGCACCGCTGTCCAGCGGGGTGGTGCGCGCGATCCACGTCGGCTTCCTGCTGCTGCTGACCTTCCTGCTGTTCGGGCCGAGCCAGCACCGCGACCGCACCGCGGTTCCCTGGTACGACTGGCTGCTCGGCGGCCTGGGCTTCGGCCTTGCCCTGTACCACTACGTCTTCGAGCACGACCTGCTGCTGCGCGCGGGCGACCCGACGGCGACGGACATGGCCGTGGGTGCCCTCACCATCGCGCTGGTGTTCGAGGCGGCGCGCCGCATCATGGGGCTGGCGCTGCCGATCATCTGCGGCGTCTTCATTCCCTTCGCGCTGCTCGGCCCGCTGCTGCCCGGTCCGCTGGCGCACCGCGGCTACGGCGTGGACCAGGTGATCGAGCAGCTCGCCTTCGGCACCGAGGGCATCTACGGCACGCCGGTCTACGTCTCGGCCACCTTCATCTTCCTGTTCATCCTGTTCGGCGCGTTCCTGGAGCGCGCGGGCATGATCCAGTTGTTCAACGACATCTCGCTGGGCCTGTTCGGGCACGCCAAGGGCGGGCCGGCCAAGGTGGCGGTGCTCTCCTCGGGCTTCATGGGGACGATCAACGGCTCGGGCGTGGCCAACGTGCTGACCACCGGGCAGTTCACCATCCCGCTGATGACGCGCTTCGGCTACCGCCCGGCCTTCGCCGGGGCGGTGGAGGCGACCGCCAGCATGGGCGGGCAGCTCATGCCGCCGGTCATGGGGGCCGCCGCCTTCATCATGGCCGAGACCATCGGCGTGCCCTACAGCGAGGTGGTCGCCGCCGCCGTCATCCCCGCCGTCCTCTATTTCGGCGCGGCGTTCTGGATGGTCCACCTGGAGGCCGGGCTGCACAACCTGAACGGCGTGCCGAAGTCCGAGTGCCCGAACGCGCTCAAGGCGATCCGCGCCCAGTGGCATCTGGTGTTTCCGCTGCTGGTGCTGGTCTACCTGCTGTTCTCCGGCTTCACGCCGATGTTCGCGGGCGTCATCGGCATCGCCTGCACCGTCGTCCTGATCCTCGGCACCGGCGCCGCGGGGGCGCTGTCCTCCACCGCGCTGCGCGTCGCGTTCTGGGTGGCGCTGGGGCTGGCCGCCGCCGGCCTGTGGCGGCTCGGGCTGCGCATCGAGCACCTGGCGGTCGCCATGGTGGGCCTGCTGATCCTGCCCAGCCTCGCCATGCGCGGCGGGCGCGAGACCCTGGCGCTGCTGACCCACAGCTTGGCGGACGGCGCGCGCAACGCCATCGGCGTCGGCGTCGCCTGCGCGCTGGTCGGCGTGCTGATCGGCATCCTGACCCTGACCGGCCTCGCCTCGGGCATCGCGGCGGGCATCGTCCAGATCTCGGGCGGCAACCTGGTCCTGGCGCTGCTGCTGACGATGGCCGCGTCCATCGTGCTCGGCACCGGGCTGCCGACGACGGCCAACTACATCATCACCTCGGCCATCGCCGCCCCGGCGCTGCTGGAGATGGGCGTGCCGCTGATCGTCAGCCACATGTTCGTCTTCTACTTCGGCATCATGGCCGACCTGACGCCGCCGGTGGCGCTGGCGGCGCTGGCAGCCTCGTCCATCGCCCGCGCCGGGCACATGGAGATCGGCTGGATCGCCACCCGCATCGCCATCGCCGGCTACGTGGTGCCGTTCATGGCGGTCTACGACCCGGCCCTCATGCTGCAGACCGACGACTGGCTCGCCGTCGCCTACGTGGTGGCGAAGGCGGTGGTCGGCATCATGCTGTGGGGCGGCGCGTCGGTCGGCTACTTCATGACCCGGCTGTCCTGGCCGGAGCGGGCCTTCGCCACCGCCGCGGCCTTCATGCTGGTGGTCGCCATGCCGGCCACGGACGAGGCCGGGCTCGCCATGGCCGCCGCGTTCGTCGGCTGGCAGTGGTGGCGGACCCGCCGGGCAGCGCTCCAGGAACGGACGGCCTAGCGGGGCGCGGCGGCCGGTCCGTCCGGGCCGGCCGCCCATCGGCACCCGTATTCCGAATGATCGTTAGAGAACAGGACGAACCGCCCGCCGGCACGCCGGCCACGGGCGAACGGGGAGGAAGCGCGATGCGCCGGACGGCCGGGATGGGAATTGCCCTCAAGCTCTTCGTCGCGATCGGTGCCGTATCCGGCCTGACCGTGGTCGGCAGTGCCGTCGGCTGGTGGTCCTACGGGGCGGTCGAGGTGCGCATCGCCGACATCATCGACGACAAGCTGCCGGAGGTCGTCGCCGCCAGCGGCCTGTCCAAGGCGAGCGCCGCGCTGGCCGCCGCCGCGCCCAGCCTGGAGGCGGCGGTCACCACGGCCGACCGCGACGCCGCCGTCGCGCAGATCGCGCAGCTTTCCGGCGGCATGATGGAGCGGCTGGGCGCGCTCGGCGGCCTCGGGCTTCCGGCGGAGCGGGTGGAGGAGCTGGCCGGCGCCGCGCGGGCCATCGCCGCCAACCTGGAACGCCAGACCGCGGCGACCGACGAGCGGCTCGCCCGCCGCCGGCACCGGCTCGACCTGGTCGGGCGGCTCAACGCCACCCACCAGACGCTGCTGGGCGCCATCGCGCCGCTGGCCGTCCAGGCGCGGCAGGACGTCGTCGCGGCGGCCGAGACGCTGACCGACGACACGGCCGCCGCGGCGCGCGGGCTGGTCGACGCGTCGATCGGCGGCCTGCGGGCGGCGCTGCGGCTGCGCGCCTCCGCCGCCACCATGGCGGCGGCGCTGGCCGAGGCGCACGTCGCCGCCACCCCCGCCGACGCCGGGCGGGCGGCGGACACCTTCGCCGCCACGGCCGCCGGGCTTCCCGACCTGCTGGGCGACCTGGGCGGCGCCGCCGCCGCCCTGAGGCCGGCGTTCGACCGGCTGGCCGCCTTGGGGACCGGCGCCGGCACCGGCGCAGCCGTGCGCGCGGCCGGCGCGCTGCGGGCCGAACTCGACGGGGCGCTCGCCACGCTGGCCGACGCGGCGCGCGACCGGGTGATCCGCGCCGGGGAACGCATGCACCGCGACACCACCTTCGCGCTCAGCGACCTGACGACCGACGCCCTGCAGCGCTTCAGCGTCTTCCGCGAGCTGAGCGCCGCGACCAACCTCGCCGCCGGCCTGCTGAACGAGGCGGCCAACACCCCGGACGGCCAGCGCCTGCCGGAGCTGCGGACCCGCTTCGAGGCGGCGGCGGCGGAGATCGAGGAGCTGGTCGCCGCGCTGCCCGCCCGCGACGCCGCCCGCGTCGACGGCGCGGTGAAGACGATGCTGGCCATCGGCCGCGCGCCGGACGGGCTGTTCGCCGTGCGCGCGGCGGAACTGGCCGCCATGACGGCGGGCGGCGCGCTGCTGGCGGAGAACCGCGACCGCGCCGCCGCGCTCGACCGCACGGTGGGCGCCATCGTCGAGGCGACGCGCGCCGACACCCGCGCGGCGGCGGACGCGGCGCGCGAGGCGACGGCGTCCGGCCGCCTGTGGCTCGGTTCGGTGGCGGCGCTCAGCATTCTCGGGGCGGCGGTGATCGCCTGGCTCTACGTCGGCCGGAACGTCGCCTCGCGGCTGGGCGCGCTCGCCCGCGCCATGCACGGGGTGGCCAACGGCGACCTCGGCGTGGAGGTGCCCACCGGCGGACGCGACGAGGTCGCCGACATGGCGCGGGCACTGCTCGTGCTGCGCGAGGCGTCGGCCGCCGCGGCCACGGCGAACGAGCGCGTCGAGGAGGAGCGCGCCCGCGCCGCCGAGGAGAAGGGCCGCGCCCTCCAGGCGCTCGCCGAGCGCTTCGAGGCCAGCGTCAAGATGGTGGCCGACGCCGTGGCGGAGGCCGCCGCCGGCCTGCAGGGCACGGCGGTGTCGATGGTCGGGCAGGCCGACGAGGCCAGCCGCCAGACGCAGGGCGCCACCGCCGGGTCGGCCCGCACCCTGGACGGCGTCCAGACGGCGGCCGCCGCGGCGGAGGAGCTGACCGCCTCCATCGGCGAGATCGAGCGGCAGGTCGGCCTGGCGACGGAGATCGCCGGGTGCGCGGTGCGCGACGCCGTGCGCACCGACACCATCATCCATCAGCTTGCCGCCGCCGCCGGCAACATCGGCAACGTGGTCGAACTGATCGGCAAGATCGCCGCCCAGACGAACCTGCTCGCCCTCAACGCGACCATCGAGGCGGCGCGGGCGGGCGAGGCGGGACGCGGCTTCACCGTCGTCGCCAACGAGGTGAAGACGCTCGCCAACCGGACGGCGGCGGCGACCGGCGAGATCGCCGGCCAGATCCGCTCCATGCAGGCGGCGACCGACGACGCGGTCTCGGCCATCGGCTCGATCGCGGAGACGATCCGCAGGATCGACGGCGTGGCGCGGACGGTGGCCGAGGGCATGCGCGAGCAGGCCTCGGCGACGCACGAGATCAGCCGCAGCATCCAGGAGGTGGCGCGCGAGAACGGCGAGCTGTCGAACGCCCTGGACGTGGTCGCCGCCACCGTCGAGGCCAGCCGGGCGTCGATGCAGACCGTGCTGTCGGCATCCGGCCTGATGTCGGCGCAGGCGCAGCGCCTCGACGGCGAGATGCGCCACTTCGTCGGCTCCATCAGGACGATGTGACGCCGAGGGACGCCGGCGCGCCGCCCACCACATCGCGCTTGTCCGCCGACGCCGCATGGGCTTTGATCCCGGCGGAACCACCGGCCGACGGCCGCACGAGAGCATCGGAACGGGCAACATGGCTGGTGACTTCGACATCGACGCTCTGCTGTTCCCCGACGGCTCGCGTCAGCACGCGGGCGAGGCGGGGCCGACGGTCACCATCAGCTTCGGGCCGAGCGAACTCCACCGGTCGACCGGCACCGACTGGCAGCCGCTGCCCGAGGCCGTGCGCGCCACCATCCGCGCCGCCCTGGCCGAAGCGTCGGGCTTCGCGCGCGTCACCTTCCGCGAGGTCGGCGACACGGCGAGCGCGGACATCAGCTACTCCCAGACCCTCGGCCTCGGCGCCTCCGGCATGGCGACGCGGCCGACGGAATCCGGCAGCCGCGTCTGGCTGTCCCCGGAGCTGGTCGAGGAGGGCGGCGTCACGCGCCGCTACGACGTGGCGCACGTGAGCGTTCACGAAACCGGGCACGCTCTCGGCCTCAACCACCCGCGCTATTACGACGGTCGCGGCGGCACCGCCGACCGCCCGCAGCTCGACGAGTCCGAGGATCGCGGGTTCAACACCGTGATGTCCTACGACACCTCGGCGTCCCTGACCACGTGGGGGTGGCTGGACAAGCTGGCCCTGGTCCGGCTGTACGGGGCGCGCCAGCCCGTTGCCGCCGGCGACGCGAGCGACGCGGTCGCGGGTGGCGAGGGGGCCGACATCGGCGAACTCGGCGCCGGCGACGACGCTGCGGCGCTCGGCGGCGGCGATGACGTCATCCACGCCGGATCCGGCAACGACATCGTCTACGGCAATCCCGGAAACGACGCGCTGGTGGGCGCCCAGGGGGCCGACACGCTGTTCGGCGGCCAGGGGCGCGACCTGCTGTTCGGCGGATCCGGCGGCGACGTGCTGTACGGCAATCGGGAAGCCGACACGCTCGATGGTGGCGATGGCGATGATGGCGATGGTGGCGATGGCGGTGATGGCGGCGGCGGCGACAGCCTTTACGGTGGCCAGGGAGCCGACGTGCTCTCGGGCGGCGGCGGCGGCGACCTGCTGTTCGGCAACCTGGACGGCGACACGCTCTACGGCGGACAGGATGGCGACGCCCTCTACGGCAATCCGGGCGCCGACCACCTCCTGGGCGAAAGCGGCGACGACACGCTCCATGGCGGCCTTGGCGACGACGTGCTGTACGGCGGCGACGGGGCCGACGTCGTCGCCGGCGGCGACGGCGTGGACACGCTGTCGGGCGACGGCGGCGACGATACGCTGATCGACACCAGCGGTGTCATGCTGTTCACCGCCGACGGCATGGTCCTGACGCAGAACGACCTGAACGGCGGCGACGGAAATGACGCGCTGATCGGCGGCGGCGGCGGTGACCGGCTCCACGGCGATGGCGGCGACGACACGCTGTCCGGCGGAGGCGGCGACGACGTGCTGTTCGGCGATGCCGGAGCCGACCGCTTCGTGTTCGCGCCGGGCAGCGGAAACGACCAGCTTTTCGGCTTCGACGCCACCGCCGGCGACCGGCTCGCGCTGGCTCCGGGCACGACGTGGACGCTGGGAACCACCACCTACGCGACCATCGTGTTGAGCACCGGCGACACCATCAAGCTCAACGGAATCAGTCCGCTGTCGGTGGCCCCCGGCTGGTTCGTGACCGCCTGACGGGACGCGGCCGCGAGCGGGCAACCCATTGTGCGCCCGTCCGGAAGGGTGTATGCGGCCAGCGGTGGGTTGGCCGTCGGAGGTGCCGGCGTGAGATGGCGTTTGCTCAAGTTCGCCGTGGCGGCGGCCCTGGCGGGCCTGTCGGCGGGCGCCGCCCGGGCGGAACCGCCCATCCGCATCGGCGTGCTCGCCTACCGCGGCGGCGACCACGCCACCGCCGCCTGGGAGCCGACGGTCCGCTACCTCGCCGAGCGGTTTCCCGAGCGCGGCGCCGAAATGGTGCCGCTCGACCTCGCCGGGATGGAGACCGCCGTGCGCGCCCGCACGGTGGACTTCGTGCTGACCAACACCGGAAACTACGTGGAGCTGGAGGGGCGCCACGGCGTCACCCGCATCGCCACCCTGCATTCCTCGCGCGCGGCACCCTCGGGCGCCGCCATCGGCTCCACCATCCTCGTGCGCGCCGACCGCACCGATCTGGCCGACCTGCGCGACCTGCGCGGCCGCACCGTCATGGCGGTGGACCCGGACGCCTTCGGCGGCTTCCAGGTGGCGTGGGGGGAGATGCTGCGCGCCGGCATCGACCCCTATGCGGACCTGAAGGAGCTGCGCTTTTCCGGCTTCCCGGTCGACCGCATCGCCTACGCGGTGCAGGACGGCAGCGCCGACGCCGGCGTGTTCCGCGCCTGCGTGCTGGAGGATCTGGCGGCCGAGGGCAAGGTCGACCCGGCGCGCTTCCGCGTCCTGGCGCCCAGGCCCACGCCCGGCGTCGACTGCGCGCTGTCGACGGACCTCTACCCGGACTGGCCGCTCGCCCGCCTCGCCTCCACGCCGGGGGACCTCGCCAAGGCGGTCGTCGTCGCGCTGTTCCAGATGCCGCCCGACCACCCCGCCGCCAGGGCCGGCGGTTACGAGGGGTGGACGGTGCCGCTCGACTACCAGCCGGTGCACGACCTGTTCCGCGCGCTGCGCATCGGCCCCTACCGGCACCTGCGCGAGGTGTCGCTGGTCGACGTGGCGCGCGAGCACTGGGGCTGGCTGGCCGCCGCCGCGCTGGCGCTGCTGTGGTGGGCGGGGCACTCCCTGCGGGTCGAGCACCTGATCAAGGTGCGCACCGCCGAACTGCGGGCGGCCAACCACAACCTGCTGCGCGAGGCCGCCGAGCGCCGCCGCGCCGAGGAGGAGGCCCGCCTGCGCCAGCGCGAGATGGACCACGTCGGCCGCCTGTCGATCCTGGGCGAGATGGCCAGCACCCTGGCGCACGAGCTGAACCAGCCGCTGGGCGCCATCGCCAACTACGCGCGCGGCTGCACGCGGCGCCTGGAGTCCGGCACGGTGGAGGCCGCGCAACTCGCCGAGGCCACCCGCGCCATCGCCGAACAGGCCGACCGCGCCGCCGGCATCATCGCCCGCATCCGCGACTTCGTGCGCAAGCGCGCCCCGCAGGTCGGACCGCTCGACCTGAACGAGGCGGTGCGCGCCGCGGTGTCGCTGTGCGAGCCGCTGGCGCGCCGCGACGGCATCGCCGTCACGCTCGACCTCGCCGACGGCCTGCCGCCGGTGTCGGCCGACCGCGTGCAGATCGAGCAGGTCGTGCTGAACCTCGTCAAGAACGCCCTGGACGCCATGGAGGACCAGCCGCGCGGCACCGCCGGCGTCACCGTCCGCACCGCGGCGGACGGCGACGGGCGGGTCGAGGTGGCGGTGGCCGACCGCGGCCACGGACTGTCGCCGGAGGCGCGCGCGCGCCTGTTCGACCCCTTCTACACCACCAAGCCCGCCGGCATGGGCCTGGGCCTGTCGATCTGCCGCACCATCCTGGAATCGCACGGCGGCCGCCTGTGGGCGACCGACAACGACGGCGGCGGGCTGGTCATGCGGTTCGCCCTGCCGGTCGCCCCGCCCGTCGCCAACGAGGAGCAAACCCATGCAGGCTGAGGCTCCGCGCACCGTCTACGTCGTCGACGACGACCCGGCCATGCGCCATTCCCTGGCGTGGCTGATCGGCTCGGTCGGGCTGACGGTCTCGTCCTTCGCCTCGGGCGAGGAGTTCCTGAAGGCGTGGCATCCCGACCAGCCCGGCTGCCTCGTCACCGACGTGCGCATGCCGGGGATGAGCGGGCTGGAGCTGCAGGAGGCACTCGCCAGGGCCGGCTCGATCCTCGCGGTGATCGTCATCACCGGGCACGCCGACGTGCCCATGGCGGTGCGGGCGCTGCGCGCCGGGGCGGTGGACTTCATCGAGAAGCCGTTCAACGACCAGCACCTCCTCGACCGCGTGCACGAGGCGCTGGAGAAGTCCATGGCGCTGTGGAAGGGGCACAGCCGCAAGGCGCGCGTCCGCGCCCTGCTGGCCCGCCTCACCCCGCGTGAGCGGCAGGTCGCCGATCTGGTGGCGGCGGGCAAGCCCAACAAGGTGATCGCCTTCGAGCTGGACCTCTCCATGAAGACGGTCGAGGTGCACCGCCACAACGTCATGGAAAAGCTGGAGGTGGCGAGCGTCGCCGACCTCACGCGCCTGCTGCTGGAGGCGGAGTAGCGGGCGCATCCTGCCCCTCCCTCCCCCGCGACACATCGTCACTGGGGAAAACCCTAGCCGCGGTAGGGACACCCCCAATGGGCCGGCGGCGGCGATCCGCGTACCCTTGGCACCTGACAGCCCGTGGTCCGTCACGGGCCGGGGATCACGTGCGAGGGGCCAGCCATGGACCGTTCACGACGCAACTTCTTCACGGGCGTCAGCGCCGCCACCGTGGGGGTGGCCGCGCTGACGGCCCTGCCGCAAGCCGCCGCGGCGGACCGCCGCCAGGGCGACCCGGCTCAGCGCTGGGCAATGGTGGTGGACGTGCGCAAGTGCGTCGGCTGCCAGGCCTGCACCGTCGCCTGCATCATGGAAAACGACGTGCCGGAGAACAGCTTCCGCACCATCGTCTCCACCTACGAGGTGACGGAGCAGGGCAAGGCCGGGTCGTACATGCTGCCGCGCCTGTGCAACCACTGCGAGGACCCGCCGTGCATCCCCGTCTGCCCGACCGGCGCGACCTTTCAGCGCCGGGACGGCATCGTGGTGGTGGACAACAGCGTGTGCGTCGGCTGCGCCTACTGCGTGCAGGCCTGCCCGTACGACGCCCGCTTCATCAACCACGACACCCAGACCGCCGACAAATGCACCTTCTGCGTCCACCGCGTGGAGGCCGGGCTGCTGCCCGCCTGCGTGGAGACGTGCGTGGGCGGTGCGCGCGTCTTCGGTGACCTGAACGACCCGAACAGCGCGGTGTCGAAGCTGGTGCACAGCCAGGACCCCAAGGTGCTGAAGCCCGAGCAGGGCACGCAGCCGCGGGTCTTCTACGTCGGCCTCGATCCGAAATTCCAGGGCAAGGTGGACGGCACGCCGACCCTGTGGCGTCCCGCCCGAGAGAAGGAGCACGTGTGATGGAAAACCAGATCGTCGAGGTCATCAACGTGACCCGCGAGGTCGCGTGGCTTCCCTGGGCCGTCCAGTACTTCTTCCTGATCGGCCTGTCGGTGGGCGGCGTGCTGCTGAGCCTGCCCGGTTACGCGCTGGCGCGCGAGGAGTGGCGCAAGCTCGGCCGCGTGGCGCTGCTGGTGGCGCTGACCTGCGGGCTGGCGGCACCCGTGGCGCTGCTGTCCGACCTGCACCAGCCTGGCCGCTTCTGGCACTTCTACGTGGTCTTCCGCCCGACCTCGTGGATGTGGTGGGGAGCGCTGTTCATCCCCTTCTATGTGACGGGCCTGCTGTTCTACGCGTGGACCTGCCTGCGCGAGGAATTGCAGGAGCACGGCCGTATCGACAGCCGCCTGGGCGCTCTCTACCGCCTCGCCGCGCTGGGCGGCGGGCGCAACGACGCGCTGATCCGCGTCGCCGGCGCGGTGGTGCTGCTGGGCGCGGCGCTGGTCGCCCTCTACACGGGTGCCGAGGTCGCCGCCGTGAAGGCGCGGGCGCTGTGGCACACGCCGTTCCTGCCGGTGCAGTTCCTCGCCACCGGGCTGGTCGGCGCCGCCGGCCTCGTGCTGGTCCTCAACCGCTTCGCGGCGGATCGCGACCGCCACGTGGAGGAGCAGGCGAACCGGCTGCTCGCCGGCTTCCTGGCCGCGGTCATGGTGTTCGGCGGCGTGTGGCTGGCGCTTGGCCTGTCCGGCATCGACGCCACGCACGCCGCGGCGCTGGAAAGCGTGGCCGGGTCCGAGGCGTGGCGCGTCACCGCCGTGTGGGCCGTCGCCGCCACCGTGGTGCCGTTCGTCATCGCCGTCGCCCGGCCCGCCGGCACCGGGCTGCTGACCGGCCTGATCGCCGTGCACAGCGCCTGGATGTTCCGCTGGACCGTGTTCATCGGCGGCCAGAGCGTGCCGAAGACCGGCGCCGGCTTCTACGAATACGCGCTGCCCGCCGGTCCGGACGGGATGCTGGGCATCCTCGGCACCGCCGGCCTATGGCTCTTCCTGCTGATCGTCCTCACCACCGTGCTGCCGGCGCCGCGCCGTCCCGCCGCCCACGCCGCCCGCGCGCCCAAGGCCGCCGGGCACGCCGTGGCCGCCGCCGACTGACCGCCGCCATCTGACCTCCAGGGCCGCACACCGGAGTGACCGCCATGTCCATCACCCGTCGCCTCCTCCTCAAGACCACCGCCGCGGGCGGCGCGCTCGCCGCCTTCGCGGGCGGCTTCTCGGAAACCGGCCGCAAGCTCGTCAAGGGCGCCTGGGCCGGCGAGAAGCCCGCCGACGCCGTCACGGGCAACGCGCTGAAGCCGGAATTCCGCGTCGATCCGAAGACCGGTGCCGTCGAACCGACGCCGGGCCAGATCGTCGCCAACGTCGCGTGCCTGGGCTGCACCACGCTGTGCGGCGTGCGGGTGCGCGTGGACACCGCGGCGAACCGCGTCCTGCGCGTGGCCGGCAACCCCTACAGCCCGCTGTCCACCGACCCCTTCCTGCCCTACGCCACGCCGATCAGGGAGAGCCTCAAGTCCCTCTCGCGGTTCGGCGAGAAGGGGCTGGAGGGCCGCTCCACCGCCTGCGGGCGCGGCAACGCGGCCCTGGAGATGCTGACCTCGCCGTTCCGCATCACCGCGCCCATGAAGCGCGTCGGCCCGCGCGGGGCCGGCAGGTGGGAGCCGATCGCCTTCGACCAGTTGGTCAAGGAGGTGTGCGAGGGCGGCGACCTGTTCGGCGAGGGGCCGGTCGAAGGCCTGCGCGCGCTGCGCGACCTGACCACCCCCATCGACCCGGCCGCGCCCGAGCTGGGGCCGAAGGTCAACCAGGTGGCGCTGCTGTCCTCGGTGAACGACGGGCGCGAGCCGTTCGTGCGGCGCTTCTTCCAGAAGTCGCTGGGCACCATCAACTTCGTCGGCCACGGCGCCTACTGCGGCGGTGCCTACCGCTCCGGCTCGGGCGCGGCGTTCGGCGACCTGAAGGCCATGCCGCACGCCAAGCCCGACCTGCAGAACGCCGAGTTCGTGCTGTTCATCGGCACGGCTCCCTCCAACGCCGGCAACCCCTTCAAGCGGCAGGCCATGCTGGTCGCCAAGGGGCGCACCGACGGGGCGCTGAGCTACGTGGTGGTCGATCCGGTGCTGACCAACGCCGACAACCGCGCCGCGGGCGACCGCGCCAACTGGATCCCCATCCGGCCGGGCACCGACGGCGCGCTGGTCATGGGCATCATGCGCTGGATGTTCGAGAACGACCGCATCGACGCCAAGTACCTGTCCCAGCCCAACGCCAAGGCGGCCGAGGCGGCGGGCGAGGCCGGCTGGTGCAACGCCACGCACCTCGTCGTCACCGCCAAGGGCCACCCGCGCGAGGGGCGCCTGCTGCGCGCCTCCGACCTGGGTTGGGTGACGCTGAACGAGAAGGAGCGCTACGGCGACAAGGACGCCTTCGTGGTGATCGATCCGGCCACCGGCGCACCGGCCGCACACGATGCGCTGATGGCGCCCGCATCCCTGTTCCACGACGGCGCGGTGGCCACGCCGGCCGGCGACGTCGCGGTGAAGACCGCCCTGACCCTGCTGCGCGAGGAGGCGATGAAGCTCGACCTGCGCGGCTGTTCGGAAGTCTGCGGCGTCCCCGCCGACGTGATATCCGGGCTGGCGCGGGAGCTGACCAGCCACGGCAAGAAGGCGGCGGTCAACGCGCACGGCGGCATGATGGCCGGCAACGGCTTCTACAACGCCTTCGGCGTGGTGACGCTGAACACGCTGCTGGGCAACCTGAACTGGAAGGGCGGCACCATCTTCGGCGGCGGCCGCTTCCCGGACGAGCAGGACGGCCCGCGCTACAAGCTGGCGACCTTCCCCGGCCAGGTGACGTTCTCCGGCACCGCCATCAGCCGCCCGGTGCCCTACGAGAAGTCCAGCGAGTTCAAGGCGAAGAAGGCGGCCGGCAAGCCCTATCCGGCCAAGGCGCCCTGGTACCCGAACGCCCCGCAGCTCACCACGGAATACCTGACCAGCGGCGTCGCCGAAGGCTACCCGTACCGGCTGAAGGCGCTGTTCCTGTGGAACAGCAACCCGGTCTACGGCATCCCCGGCATGCGCGCCGCCGTCGAGGCGACGCTGAAGGACCCGAAGGCGCTGCCGCTGATCGTCGCCATCGACCCGTTCATCAACGAGACGACGGCCTTCGCCGACTACATCGTGCCCGACACGGTGCTGTACGAGACGTGGGGCTGGGCCTCCCCGTGGGCCGGCGTGCCGACCAAGACCTCGACCGCCCGCTGGCCGGTGGTGGAGCCGCGCACCGAAGCACTGCCCGGCGGCGGCCACGTGCAGATGGAGACGTTCCTGATCGCCATGGCCAAGCGCCTCGGCCTGCCGGGCTTCGGGCCGGACGCCATCGCCGACATGGACGGCAACACCCACCCGCTGGAGCGGCCGGAGGACTGGTACCTGCGCGGCGGCGCCAACGTCGCGTGGCTGGGCAAGCAGCCGGTGCCGGACGCCTCGGACGAGGACGTCGCGCTGTCGGGCGTGGAGCGCGTGCTGCCGGCGCTGAAGGCGACGCTGAAGGCGGAGGAGTGGCGCAAGGTCGCCTTCATCCTGGCGCGCGGCGGCCGCTACCAGAACCAGGCGGAGGGGTTCGAGGGCGACAAGGCCGCCCACAGGTTCACCAAACCGCTGCTGGTCTACAACGAGGCCGTCGGGTCCTCGAAAAGCAGCATCACCGGCAAGCGCTGGGCCGGCACGGCCACCTGGATGCCCCCGGTCTTCGCCGACGGCACGCCGGTGCGCGCCGTCCACACGCCCGAGGACTGGCCGTTCCAACTGGTCAGCGCCAAGTCGGTGCTGGTCAGCGCCTACACCATCGCCGCCAGCCGGCTGCGCCACCTGCACCCGGACAACCCGGTGGGCATCAACGCCGACGACGCGCGGCGCCTCGGCATCCAGACCGGCGACCGCATCCGCATCGCCACGCCGGGCGGGGCCGGGCTGGCCACGGCCATCGTCCGCCATGGCGTCATGCCCGGCGTGCTGGCCGTCGAGCACGGCTTCGGCCACAAGGAGTACGGCGCGCGCCCGCACGTGGTCGGCGGCGTCAGCCAGCCGAAGGTCCCGGAGATCGGCGCCGGCATCAACGTCAACGACCTCGGCCTCGCCGACCCGACGCGCCCCGGCGCCTCGGTGTGGCTCGACCCGGTCGTCGGCACCTCGGTGCGCCAGGGCATCCCGGCGAAGGTGGAGCGCCTCGCGGGCGAGGCGTGACGGCCGATGGGGCGCGGGCGGGAAACGGTGATCGCGCGGTGCGGCGGGCCCGGTCGAGCGGCCTGCCCCACCCCGCCCCGCACGCCTCAGTACCCGCCCGCCGGTTTCTCCGGCCCCGGCGGCGCCGGGTCGCCGCGATAGAGCGCGGCCAGGCTGCCGGCGGCGCGGGCATAGAGCGTCGTGTCCACGCCGACCCCGACGAAGCGCGCGCCCTTGGCCACGTAGCCGCGTGCCAGCGCCTCGTCGGTCGCCAGCACGCCCGGCGCCTTGCCGGCCGCGGCGACGCGCGCGATGCCGTCCTCGATGGCGGCCTTGACCACCGGGTTGCCGGGCTCGCCGATGAAGCCCAAGGACGCCGAGAGGTCGGCGGGGCCGAAGAAGACGCCGTCCACCCCCGCGACCGCCGCGATGGCGTCCAGATTGTCCAGGCCGCGCCGGGATTCGACCTGCACCAGCAGGCAGATCTCCTCCTCCGCCCGGTTCAGGTAGCGTGCAACGGCGTTCCAGCGCGACGCGCGCGCCAGCGCCGCCCCCACCCCGCGCACGCCGTGCGGCGGGTAGCGCGTGGCGGCGACCAGCGCCGCCGCCTGTTCGGCGCTCTCCACCATCGGCACCAGCAGGGTCTGCGCGCCGATGTCGAGCATCTGCTTGATCACCGCCGTGTCCCCCGCCACCGGGCGAACGATGGGATGGTTGGGGTAGGGGGCGACGGCCTGAAGCTGGGCCAGCACCGAGCGCACGTCGTTGGGCGCGTGCTCGCCGTCGATCAGCAGCCAGTCGAAGCCGGCCCCGGCGGCGATCTCCGCGCAATAGGGGTCGGCCAGCCCCAGCCACAGGCCGAACTGCGTGCGCCCCTCGGCGAGCGCGCGCTTGAAGGCATTCGTCGGCAGGTCCATGGGCGCACCCCTCAGGCGAAGCGGAAGGCGATGGAGCCGAACGGGCCGTAGTCGGCGTGCACCGTGTCGCCGGCCTTCACCGGCACCGGCCGGGTGAAGGAGCCGGCCAGCACCACCTGCCCCGGCTCCAGCGCCACGTCGTGGGCGGCGAATTTCCTGGCCAGCCAGGCGATGCCGTTGGCCGGGTGGTTCAGCACGCCGGCCGCCACGCCCGTCTCCTCGATGACGCCGTTGCGGTACAAGAGCGCCGCGACCCAGCGCAGGTCCACGTCCATCGGCCGCATCGGCCGGCCGCCCAGCACGATGCCGGCGTTGGCCGCGTTGTCGGAGATGGTGTCCATCACCTTGCGCGGTCGCTTGCTCTCCGGGTCCACGCGGTGGCAGCGGGCGTCGATGATCTCCACGGCCGGAACCACGTAGTCGGTCGCCGACAGCACGTCGAAGAGGGTGACGCCGGGCCCCTTCAGCCGGTCCTTGAGGACGAAGGCCAGCTCCACCTCGACCATGGGGGCGATGAAGCGGCCGGCCGGCACGTCGGCGCCGTCGGCGAACACCATGTCGTCGAGCAGCGTGCCGTAGTCCGGCTCGTCGATCTGCGAGGACATCTGCATGGCGCGCGAGGTCAGGCCGATCTTGTGGCCCCACACCGTGCGCCCCTCGGCCAGCTTCAGCGACACCCAGGCGCGCTGGATGGCGTAGGCGTCCTCGATGGTGATGCCGGGGTGGTCGAGGGAGATCTGGCGCACCGGGGTGCGCGTCCGCTCGGCCTCGTGCAGGCGGCGGGCGGCGGCGCGGATGACGTCGGGGGAGAGCATGGGCGGTCAGGCCTTCTTGAAGCGCGCGTGGATGTTGTTGTGCTTGTGGGTGCCGCCCTCGCTGAACTCGATCAGCTCCATGGACAGAGCCAGATAGCGGCGGGCGAACAGCTCGGCGAAATGGTCCCTGATGGCGGCGAAAAGGTCGTCGCAGACCTTCTTCCTGACCGCCTCGGAGCGGCCCGAGCCGATCTTCAGCGTGACGTGGACGAAGGCGTCGTCCTCCGCCCCGTCGGCGACGCGGTAGTCGGTGAGGCGGATGGCGCGCGAGCGGATGCCGCCGGTCGGGAACACGCCGCCCTGGGCGATGAGGACGCCGTTGATCGTGGCCAGCAGGTCCGCGATGCGCGCCTCGGCGGCGATGTTGTCGGTGTATTCGACGATGACGTGGGGCATTGGGGTTTAACTCACACCGGGAAGACGGCGTTGATCTGCCCCGTGCCGGAGCTGGGGAAGTACGGCGTCACCACCTCGGCCTTGCCCCGGTATTCGTCCCAGCCCAGAGCGCCCAGCAGCATGGCGGTGTCGTGCATGAAGCCCTCGCCCCAGCACTTGTCGGCGTACATCGGCAGCATGGCGGTGAAGGTCTTCCAGTCGCCCTTCTCCCACAGCTCGACCACGCGCAGGTCCACCTGCTCCAGGAACGGGTCCCAGATCGCGTTGAGGTACTGGTCGGAGACGCCGTTCTGCGCGAAGCGGTGCGACAGCGAGCCGCTGGCGAAGATCGCCACGGTGCCGTCGTACTCCTCCTCGATGGCGCGGCGCACGGCGCGGCCGAGCGTGGCGCTGTCGGCCAGGTTGTGCACGGTGCACTGCGCGGAGACCGACACCACCTTGAAGCGCTGGTCCTCGTTCATGTAGCGCATCGGCACCAGCGTGCCGTACTCCAGCGTCAGGCTGGTCTGGTCGTGCGCGCGGGTCAGCACGCCGGCCCTGGTGGCGGCGTCCGCCAGCAGGTGCCCCAGGCGCGGGTTGCCGGGGTAGGCGTACTCCAGGTTCTTGATGAAGTGCGGCAGCTCGTTGCTGGTGTAGACGCCGGAGAAGTGTTCGGCGCAGTTGACGTGGTAGCCGGAATTGACCAGCCAGTGCGTGTCGAAGACCACGATGGTGTCCACGCCCAGGTCGCGGCAGCGGCGGCCGATCTCCTGGTGGCCGGCGATGGCCGCGGCGCGGCAGCCGTGGTTCGGCCCCGGCAGCTCCGACAGGTACATGGACGGGACGTGGGTGATCTTGGCGGCGAGAGCCAGCGTGCCCATGGTGCTTTCCTCCGGTTTATGATTGTTCGGCTTCGGGGCTTTCGGGGGCGATGGTGTTGACCAGCCGCCCGATCCCGTCGATCTCCGTGGCCACCTCGTCGCCCGGCTTCACGTCCACCAGCCCCTCCGGCGTGCCGGTGAGGATGACGTCCCCCGGCGCCAGCGTCATGAAGGACGACAGGTACGCGATCAGCGTCGGCACGTCGAAGATCATGTCCCGCGTGTGCCCCTCCTGCGTCACCGTGCCGTTCACCAGCGTGCGCAGGCGCAGGTCCATGGGGTCCGGCACGTCGGCGGCGTCGACCAGCCAGGGACCGAGCGGCGTGCAGCCGTCGCGGTTCTTCACCCGCAGGTTCGGCCGGTAGTAGTTCTCCAGGTAGTCGCGCACCGCGTAGTCGTTGGCGACCGTGTAGCCGGCCACCACCTCCAGCGCGCGCTCCTTCGGCACGTCGCGCGCGGTGCGGCCGATGACCACGGCCAGCTCGCATTCGTAGTGCATGAAGGTGGCGTCCGCCGGCCGGCGCGTGCGCGCCCGGTGGCCGACGATGGTGTTGGGTCCCTTCAGGAACACCAGCGGCGTCTCCGGCGCCTTGAACGCCAGCTCCCTGGCGTGGTCGGCGTAGTTGAGGCCAAGCGCGAAGACCGTGCGCGGTTCGACCGGCGGCAGCCACACCACCGCCGTCTCGTCGAGCCGCCGGCCGTCGGCGAGGCGGAGCTTGCCATCGGCTTCCGTGGCGTGGTGGATCGCCCCTTCGAAGGCGACGCGGGCGTGTTTCATCGGGCGTCTCCTTCCAGGGCGGTGTCCAGGCCCAGCGCGATCTCCAGGCGGCCGATGCCGGCGACCTCCACGGCGACGCGATCGCCCGGCCCGGCCTGCGGCAGGTCCAGCGCCACGCCGGCCAGCAGCACGTCGCCGGGGTTCAGCGTCATGAACGCCGTCACGTCGGCGAGCAGCTTCGGCACCGGCCGGACGAGGTCGGACAGGCGGCGGACGGCCACCTCCGCCCCGTTCACGAAAGTGCGCACGGTCAGGTCCGACGGGTCGGGCACGGCGGCGCGCTCGACGACGGCCGGGCCCATGGGGCAGGCGCCGTCGAAGCACTTTTCCCGCACCAGCGGGCGGTAGACGCTGGGACTGGGCAGCGACAGGTCGAGGACGACCGTGTAGCCGGCCACCGCGTCCAGCGCGGTCGCCTCGCCCAGCCGCGTGGCCGGCGCGCCGATCACGATGCCCAGCGTGGCTCCCAGGTCCACCCGGTCGGCCCCGCGCGGCAGGCGCACGGTGCTGCCCGGACCGGCGTGCGTGTTGTACGGCTTGATGTAGAGGACCGGCGCCTGCGGCGGCTTGCCGTAGGGCGGCTGGTTCAACGCCCCGCCCATCCGCTCCAGCGAGGGGCGGTCGTTCAGGATGGTGCCGTAGACCAGCCCCTGCACCGGGGGACGCGTGATGGTGTCCATGGATCACCCTCCGATGACGCCGACGAGCCAGAGGCAGACGCCGGGGAAGAAGACCAAGAGCAGGATGCGCAGCAGGTCCGACGCCAGGAAGGGCAGCACGCCCAGCGCCGTCTCGCCCATCGGCACGCCCCTGGCGAGCTTGTTGATGACGTAGAGGTTCATGCCGACCGGCGGGTGCACCAGCCCGATCTCCACCACCATCAGCGCCAGGATGCCGAACCAGATGGACTTGTCGGCGACCGACAGGCCGAAGAAGTCCAGCCCCATGATCATCGGATAGAAGATCGGGACGGTGAGCAGGATCATGGCCAGCGAGTCCATGACGCAGCCGAGCAGGATGTAGACGGCGATGACCGTGAACAGCACCAGCAAGGGCGGCAGGCCGCTGTTCTTCACCCAGTCGGCCAGCTCGTTCGGCATCTGCGAGATGGCGAGCGCCGAGTTCAGCAGGTCGGCGCCCAGCAGCACCACGAAGATCATCGCGGTCGCCTGCGCCGTGCCGTAGAGGCTCTGCAGCAGGTCGTCGAGCTTCATGCCGCCGGACAGCAGCGCGATGATCCCGCACGCCGCCGCACCGATGGACGCGGCTTCCGTAGGGTTGGCCCAGCCGCCGTAGATGCCGACGATCACCACCAGGAAGACCAGCAGCACCGGCAGGATGTTGAGCTGCGCCAGCAGCCGCTCCTTCCACGGCACCGGCGCGCTGGCCGGGCCGGCGTCGGGATCGCGGCGAACGATCAGGAAGATCACCGCGAGGTAGCCCAGCGCCGCGATGACGCCCGGCACCACGGCGGCGACGAACAGCTTGCCGATCGATTCCTGGGTCAGCACCGCGTAGACCACCAGCGGCACCGAGGGCGGGATGAGGATGCCCAGCGTGCCGCTGGCCGCCAGCGTGCCGGTGGCCAGCCGGCCGGAGTAGCCGTAGCGCTGCAGCTCGGGCAACGCCACCTGCCCCATGGTCGCGGCGGTGGCCAGCGACGAGCCGCAGATCGCCCCGAAGGCGGCGCAGGCCGCCGTGGACGCCATCGCCAGCCCGCCGCGCCAATGCCCGATCAGCGCCCCGGCGGCGCGGAACAGCGCCTTCGACAGGCCGCCGTGCGTGGCGAACTGCCCCATCAGCAGGAACAGCGGGATGACCGCCAGGTCGTAGTTGGAGAAGCGGGCGAAGACGAGGTTGTTCAGGGTGAACAGCAACGCCAGCGTGTTGCCGCCGTTGATCACCAGATAAATGCCCGCCCCCGCCAGGAACATGGCGATGCCGATGTGCATGCGCAGGGCCAGCAGCATCAGCAGCCCGGCGAAGCCGGCCAGCCCGACCGCGGTGCCGCTCATCGCTGTTCCTCCCGGCCGGTGAGAAGGCCGGTGACGGCGCGGTGGGCGGCGCACGCCGCCGTCAGCGCGAGGCTCGGCACCAGCGCCCCCACCGCCAGCCACACCGGAATGGAGAGCAGCGGCGTCACCTCCCGCGCCTCGCGGAGGTCGACGGCCTGCAGGCCGGTGCGCCACGCCAGCGTCGCCATCACCAGCGCCAGCAGCAGGTCCGCCACGCCGTCCAGCGGGCGGCGCAGCCACGCCGGCGCCTTCTCGGTGAAGAAGTCGACGCGCAGATGCTCGCCCCGGATCGTGCAGTAGGGCAGCAGCGCGGCGGCGGCGGCGGCCGTGCCCGCCTGCATCATCTCGACGTCGCCGGTGATCGGGGTGCCCGCCAGCTTGCGGCCGACGATCGACACCAGCGACATCGCGATCAGCCCCAGCAGGGCGGCGCCGCCGAGCAGCGCGAACCCCTTGGCCGCCGGGAGCAGCGCACGCTCGACCACGTCGTGCGGCACCACGGCGGCGGGCAGCCCGATGGGCTCGTTCATGGCCATGTCCCCCTCGCCCGTCCCGGCCGGCCTCAGCGGCCGGCGGCGAGGCCGCGGGCGGCGGCGACCAGGGCCGCGGCGTCGATGCCCTTGCCGGTCATGTCCTTGACCCATTCCTCCTCGACCGCCCGCGCGGCCGCGCGCATGGCCTCATAGTCGGCCGGGGTCTGCTGGGTGATGGTGCCGCCCTGCGCCAGGACGAGCGTGCGGGTGGCGACCGTCGCCGCGTCCCAGGTGCGGCCGAAGGCCTCGACCAGCGCCGGGCCGCTGTTGCGGTCCACGGCGGCCTTCAGGTCCGCCGGCAGCCCCTCGTAGCGCGGCTTGTTCATCAGCAGCGCCAGCACGGTGGTGGAGTAGTAGGGCTGGCCCGCCGGCGGATCGGTGTGGAACTTGGTGACTTCATGGAGCTTGGTCGGGGTGACCACCTCCCAGGCGCCCATGGCGCCGTCGACGACGCCCTTGGCGATCGCCTCCGTCACCTGCGCCGGCGGCATGTTCACCGGCACCGCGCCCAGCGCCGCCAGGGTCTTCGACACCATGCGGGTGGAGGCGCGCAGCTTCAGCCCCTTCGGGCTTTCCGGCGATGCCACGGACCGCCCGGCGGTGTGGAAGGCGACACCGCCGTCGACGTGCACCGCCAGCACCTTGTAGGCGTCGAACTCCTTGCGGGCGTGCTGCTCGTAGAAGGCCCAGGCGGCCTTGCTGCCGCTCAGCGCATCGCGCACGACGAACGGCAGCTCCATGGCTTCGATGACCGGGAAGCGGCCGGCCGAGTAGCCGGGCGCCGTCCACACCACGTCGGCGATGCCGTTCTTCACCTGATCCACCAGTTGCCCCGGCGTTCCGCCCAACTGCATGGCCGGAAAGATCTGGCACTTGACCTGCCCGCCGGTCTCCTGGCCCAGGCGCTCGCACCACGGCTCGATCACCTGCTTTTGCGCGGGCGACGTCGGCGGCAGGAAGTGCGCGACCTTCAGGGTGACGGGTTCCGCCCGGGCGGAAAAGGGGGCGGACAGGGCGGAACCGCACAGGGCAAGGCCGAACGCGAGCGCGCGAAGCTTCATGGATTTCCTCCGTGGGGGCGGCGGGCCGTTGGCGGCGCGCCATTTCGTTATCATGTTAACAACATTGATCGTTAACATGTTAAGTTGTCAAGCGCCTTTTTTTCCGGCATGCTCGATGGCATATCGGGGAGTGCCGGCCGGAAGCGCGTTGGCGGGGGAAAAAGGCAGAGGTTCCATGACGCAGGCGATCGACCGCCGCAATTTGCCGCTCCTGCTCCTGCAGGTGCGGGAGGGAGTGTTCTCGCACTTCCGCCCGATCGTGAGCCACTTCGGCCTGACCGAGCAGCAATGGCGCGTCCTCCGCGCGCTGGGCGAGAAGGGGGAGATGGAACAGAATCAGGTGGCGGACACCTGCCAGATCCTGGCCCCGAGCCTTGCCGGCGTGCTGGCGCGGATGGAGGAGGTCGGGCTGGTGCGGCGCCGGCGCCACGAGACCGACCTGCGCCGCGTCCTGGTGTCCCTGGCGCCGAAGGGCGAGGACATCGTGGAACGCGTCGCCCCGCTGGTGAAGGAACAGTACGAACTCCTTGAGGAGGCTGTCGGCCGCGACGTGATCGCCGGCCTGTACCGGGCGCTGGACCGGTATCTCGAAGCCGGACAGGTGCCGGTCCCTTCGGTCGGCCTGCCGCCGCTGGACGATGTTCCGGTCCCCCAGCGGGAACGCCGGCGCAAGGCGGGGTGACGGCGGACGCCACACGCCTCCTTGTTGACAATTATCCTATTTGAAGGCATATTGTCCTGATCGCGGGCGGCGTGTGCCCGGACCGGACCATTCCCCCCTCCCCCATCGACGAGCCTGCCATGATGACCACCGCCGATGCGCCGGCGGCGATGCCCGACGTCGCCCTGATCCCCCTGGACCAGATCCAGCTCCACCACGGCCGCCCGCGCCGCCGCGTGTACGAGGAGGAACTGGCCGCGCTCGCGTCGTCGATCGAGGCGTTCGGGCTGCTGCAGCCCGTCGTGGTGCGCCAGACCGCCCGCCAGCGCTACGAGCTGCTGGCCGGCGAGCGCCGGCTGCTGGCGTTCCGGCGCCTGGGCCACGGCGCCATCCCGGCGGTGCTGGGAAGTGGCGTCGGGCCGGAGGTGTCGCTGGTGGAGAACCTGCAGCGCCAGGACCTCGACCCGCTGGAGCTGTCGGAGGCGCTGCACCGGCTGGCCGCCAAGGGGCACGCGCGCGAGGCGATCGCGCGCATGGTCGGGCGCGGCAAGACCTGGGTCGGCGACGTGATGGTCATCGCCACCCTGCCCGACGTCATCAAGCGCGAGTTCCCCGCCCACCGCCGGCACGTGTCGCGTTCGCTGCTGACGGAGATCGCGCGGGTGAACCACGAGCCTGCCCAGCTCGCCATGTGGGAGCTGGCCAAGCGCGGCGGCCTGACGGTGCGCGCCGCGCGCGAAAGGCGCCGTCAGGCGGCGGCGGAACGGCCGGTCACGTGGCCCCGCGCCATCGCCGCGGCGCGTCGGGCGACCGGCGTCCTCGCCCGCCTGGAACCGGCCGGGGAACCGCTGGCGGAGTCCGACCGCGACGCGCTGCTCGACCTGCGCCGCCGCATCGACGCGCTGCTGGGTGGGGCTGACGCGGCGCGTGGTGCCGTCGGGACCTAACCCGTGGTCCTGCGCCGGCGGCCGCCGAGGTCGACGAGGTCGGCACGGCCCATGCGGCGCAGCGACACCTCCAGCCGCGCCTCGGCGTCGCGAATCTCCTGCAGCGTGCTGTTGACGTAGGTGATGTGGCGGGACGCCGCGTCGCGGGCGCGTTCCGGATCGCCGTCCATCACCGCCTCGTACACCGCCTTGTGCTGGTCGATCAGCAGGTCGCGCACGCCCTTGCGCTCGTACAGCTTGTGGCGGTTGTAGAAGATGTCGTTGCGCAGCAGGTCCGACAGGCTGCGCATGATGTGCAGCAGGACGACGTTGTGCGTCGCCTCGTAGATCGCCAGGTGGAAGTCGGCGTCGGCGTCCGCCTCCTCGGTCGGGTCGTCCTTGCCGTGCGAGGCCTCCATGCGCTCGTAGGCTTCCCGGATCGCCTCGCGGTCCACCGCGGTGGCGCGCCTGGCGGCGTAGTAGCCGGCCGAGCCTTCGACGGTGCTGCGGAACTCCAGATAGTCGAAGGTCGCCTCGGGGTTCTCGCGCAGCAACTGGACCAGCGGGTCGCGGAACGTGGCGCCCAGCGTCTCCGCCACGTAGGTGGCGCCGTGCGGGTCGGCCACCAGCAGGCCGCGCTCCACCAGCTTGGCCAGCGCGTCGCGCAGGCTGGGGCGCGAGATGTCCAGCTTCGCGGCCAGTTCGCGCTCCGCCAGCAGCCGCTCGCCCGGGCGCAGCGCCCCTTCCAGGATCAGCCGTTCCAGATGCCGGGCAACGGTGTCGGCCAGCTTCGCCGGCTTGATGGTGTCTGGCTTCATGCGACCCTCCGCGTCGAGGCCCGTGGCTCGCCAGTGCTTTACCAGCGGGTGGGGGCAGCGTCCACACCGGCATTTGGTTCCAAACGGCATCCAGCGCAACCGCGTTGGCGCGGAAAATTATCCGCTTGACCATTTTGGACAAAAAATTTTACCAAGCATGCAACTGGTCAGAATGACAGACAGCTACGCCGGCCAACGGATGCCCGTCGCCGGACGGGACCGCTCGCACCCGGCGGCGCGACCACAAGCCTTACCGAGGAGGAACGCCCGTGAGTGGCACCCTGTTTTTCCTGTTGGCCTGTCTCCCGATCGCCCTCGTCTTCCTGCTGCTGGTGGTCATGCGCCGCTCGGCGAAGCTGACCATGGCGATCGCCTACACGGCCACCGTTCTCGTCGCCCTGTTCCTGTGGGGGACCGACCCCGCCAAGATCGCGGGGGCGTCGGTGAACGGCGTCATCACCGCGCTCAACGTCCTGTACATCGTGTTCGGCGCCATCCTGCTGCTGTTCACCTTGCAGGAGAGCGGCGCCATCCGCACGATCCGCCAGGGCTTCATCGCGATCTCGCCCGACCGGCGCGTGCAGGCGATCATCATCGCCTGGCTGTTCGGCTCGCTGATCGAGGGCGCCTCGGGCTTCGGCACGCCGGCCGCCATCGCCGCGCCGCTGCTGGTCGCCATCGGCTTCCCGGCCATGGCCGCGGTGCTCGCCACCCTGATCATCCAGAGCACGCCGGTGTCCTTCGGCGCCGTCGGCACGCCGATCCTGGTCGGCGTCAACACCGGCCTGTCCAACCAGCCGATCGTCGGCAAGGTCATCGGCGCCCTGCCGTTCTCCGACTACCTGCTGCAGGTGGCGGTCCACGTCGCCCTGGTGCACGCGCTGGTCGGCTTCCTGATCCCGCTGATCATGGTGTGCATGATCACCCGCTTCTTCGGCGAGCGCCGCTCGTTCTCTCAAGGGTTCGGGGCGTGGAAGTTCGCGCTGTTCGGCGGCCTGGCGTTCACCCTGCCCTACTACGCCGTCGCCGCCCTGTTCGGGCCGGAGTTCCCGTCGCTGCTGGGCAGCCTGATCGGCCTGCTGATCGTCGTGCCGGCCGCCCGCGCGGGCCTGTTCCTGCCCAAGGACGTGTTCGACTTCCCGCCCAAGGCGGCGTGGGAAGCGGGCTGGGCCGGCGCCGTGCAGAAGGACGACCCCACCGGCCACGGCACGCCGATGCCGCTGCTGCGCGCCTGGGCGCCCTACGTGATCGTCGCCGTGCTGCTGGTCGCCACCCGCGCCATCCCCGAGGTGAAGGCGTTCCTGACCTCGCCGGCGGTGACGTTCAAGCTCGCCAACCTGTTCGGCTCGGGCATCAGCGCCTCCTCGCAGCCGCTGTACCTGCCGGGCACCATCCTGATCCTGGTGTCGCTGCTCACCTACGCCATCCACGGCATGGGCCGCGCCGGCACCTACGCCAAGGTCTGGGGCCTGTCGGCCCGGACCATGGTGGCGGCCGCCCCGGCGCTGCTGCTGGCGGTGCCGATGGTGCAGGTGTTCATCAACTCCGCCTCGCCCTCGCACCTCAGCATGCCGCTGGTTCTGGCCGGCGGCGTCGCCGACACGGTCGGCGGGATGTGGCCGATGGTCGCCCCGACGATCGGCGCGCTGGGCGCCTTCATCGCCGGGTCGAACACCATCAGCAACATGATGTTCTCGCTGTTCCAGTTCTCGGCGGCCGAGCAGATCGGCCTGGGTGCCGCGGGCGCCGCCATCGTGGTGACGCTGCAGGCCGTCGGCGGCGCCGCGGGCAACATGATCTGCGTGCACAACGTGGTGGCCGCCTCGGCCACGGTGGGCCTCGTCAACCGCGAGGGCGACCTGATCGCCAAGGCGCTGCTGCCGATGACCTACTACGTGGTCGCCGCCGGCCTGTACGGCATGGCCCTGGTGACCGGCGGGTTCAACGGCTGGTGGATCGCCGCCGCCGTGTGGACCGCGTCGGTGCTGCTGGCGATGGTGCTGTCCGACCGCCGCGAGACGCGCCGGCTGCAGCCGGAGGCCGTCTGATCCGCACGACGGACCGGCCGGGCAACACCCGGCCGGTCCCCTTCTCCACCAGCCGGACCTGCGAGATCGGCTTGGCGCACCACTCCGGCATGCCGTACCGTTCCATCGTGGACCTCGTGGACGCCCGCACGACGGCGAAGACGGCCGGGACGGTGCGGGCGATGGAGCCAGCGTTCTGAGAAAGGCCCCCTCCCCCGACGGGGAAGGAGCGACAAAGAGTTCTGGGAAGGAAAGCCCCTGATGAGCACCACACGCCCCGGCACCGTCTATTTCTTCGGCACCTGTCTGGTGGATCTCTTCTACCCGCAGGCCGGCATGGCCGGCATGGAGCTGCTGCGGCGGGAGGGTGTGCGCGTCGTCTTCCCGCAGGGGCAGAGCTGCTGCGGCCAGCCCGCCTACAACTCCGGCTACCGGGAGGAGGCGCTGAAGGTCGCCCGCGCCCAGCTCCGCCTCTTCACCGAGGACTGGCCGGTCGTCGTGCCCTCGGGCTCGTGCGCGGGCATGATGAAGACGCACTGGCCCGACCTGTTCAAGGGCGAGCCGGAGGAGGCGCACGCCGTCGCGGTCGCCGGCCGCACCGTCGAGCTGACGCAGTTCCTGGTCAACGTCCTGAACGTCGCGCTGGAGGACAAGGGGGAGCCGGTGCGCGTGACGTGGCACGCCTCCTGCCACGCGCAGCGCGAGATGGGCGTGGTGGACGAGCCCAAGGCGCTGCTGCGCCAGCTCGCCAACGTCGAGCTGGTGGAGCTGAAGCGCGAGAAGGAGTGCTGCGGCTTCGGCGGCACCTTCGCCGTGCGGCATCCGGAAATCTCCGCCGCCATGGTCGAGGACAAGGTGGCGGACATCGAGGGAACGGGCGCCAGGGCCGTGGTCTCGGGCGACTGCGGCTGCCTGATGAACATCACCGGTGCCCTGCAGGCCGGCGGCAAGCCGGTCCAGGGCAAGCACATCGCCGAATTCCTGCTGGAGCGGACCCATGGCACACGCTGACGTCAACTTCGCGGAAGCCTCCCGCGCGGCGCTGAAGGACCCGCAACTGCGCGCCAACTTCCGCCGCGCCATGGACGGGCTGATGTCCAAGCGCGCCGTGCAGTTCGCCGACCCGCAGGAGTGGCACGCGATGCGCGCGCTGGGCGCCTCGGTGCGGCTGCGGGCGTTGTCCAGGCTGCCGGAACTGCTGGAAACGCTGGAAGAGAACTGCACGCGCAACGGCATCACGGTGCATTGGGCCTCCGCCACCGAGGAGGCCAACGCCATCGTGCTGGCGATCATGCAGCGCGTGGACGCCCGGCTGGCGGTCAAGGGCAAGTCCATGGTCACGGAGGAGATGCACCTCAACGCCTTTCTGGAAAAGCAGGGCATCGAATGCATCGAGGCCGACCTGGGCGAGTACATCGTCCAGTTGGACCAGGAAATGCCTTCGCACATCATCATGCCGGCGATCCACAAGAACACGAAGCAGATCGCCCACCTGTTCCGCGAGAAGATCAAGGACGCGGAATACACCGAGGACGTGGCGCAGCTCACCGATCTGGCGCGCCGCGTGCTGCGCAGGAAGTTCATGAACGCCGACGTCGGCATCTCCGGCGTCAACGCCGCGGTGGCGGAGACCGGCACGCTCTGCCTCGTCGAGAACGAGGGCAACGGGCGCATGGTCACCACCGTGCCGCCGGTGCACATCGCCGTCATGGGCCTGGAGAAGGTGGTCGAGACGCTGGAGGACGTGCCGCCGGTGCTGAGCCTGCTCACCCGCTCGGCCACGGCGCAGCCGATCACCACCTACGTCAACATGATCACCAGCCCGCGCAAACCGGGCGAGAAGGACGGCCCGCGCGAGATCCATCTGGTGATCCTCGACAACGGCCGGTCGAAAATCTATGCCGACGAGGAGCTGCGCCACACGCTGCGCTGCATCCGTTGCGGGGCGTGCATGAACCACTGCCCCGTCTACACGCGCGTCGGCGGCCACGCCTATCAGGCGCCCTACCCCGGCCCCATCGGCAAGATCCTGGTGCCGCAGATGGAGGGGCTGGGCACGCGGGGCGAGATGCCGCACGCCTGCACCCTGTGCAACGCCTGCGTGGAGATCTGCCCGGTCGGGATCCCCATCGCCGAATTGATGAACCGCCTGCGCGCGGAGGCCGTGCATCCGGACGGCACGGTGAAGGACGCCGGAGCCCAGGCATCGACGGTGGAGGCACTGGTGTGGAAGGGCTGGGCGGCGGCGTTCGCCTCCCCCACCGCCTACCGGATGGCGACCATGGTGCTGTCCACCGTTGGCAACGCCGCACCGGCATCGCTGCCGCTTTTGAAGGAGTGGACCAGCGTGCGCGTCAAGCCGCGCTTCGCCGGCCGCACGCTGCACGACCTCGCCCGCGAGAAGGGGATTCCCGATGCCTGACGCCCGTTCGACGATCCTGGCGACGCTGCGCGCCGGCCGCGACGCCCACCCGGTGGAGACGGTGCCCTCCGACTTCACCGTGCTGAAGGACAAGCGCTGGGAGCCCGCCGAACGGCTGGAGCGCGTCAAGCGCCTGATGGAGGCCGTCCACACCGAGTTCATCGACGCCACCGAACAGGACTGGCCGGCGGTGGTGCGGGCCTTCCTGACCGAGGCCGGCGCGCGGACGCTGCTCTACGCCCCCGCCACCGGGGCCGGCGCCCGCCTGCACGCCGAATGGGGCGACGACGGCCCCGAACTGGTGCGCTACGACCGCAGCGTCGATGACTTCAAGGAGGAGATGTTCACCGGCATCGACGCCGGCATCACCATGACGCTGGGCGCCATCGCCGACACCGGCAGCCTCGTGCTGTGGCCGGGCGCGGAGGAACCGCGCCTGCTGTCGCTGGTGCCGCACATCCACGTGGCGCTGCTGAAGGCGGACGCGCTGTACGACACCTTCTGGCAGGTGATGACCAAAAACCGCTGGGCCGACGGCATGCCGACAAACGCGCTGCTGATCTCCGGCCCCTCCAAGACCGCCGACATCGAACAGACGCTGGCCTATGGCGTTCACGGGCCGAAACGGCTGGTGGTCGTGGTGATCCACTGAGGGTTCGACGTCCGGTATTTCCACGGACGCCGTGTATCATCCTGCATCTAATCGATGATTTCATTTGAAATCGGTGACGAGCAGCCGCGCCTATGCTACAGGGCCGGCTGCCGTTACCTATGAGGAGCCTTCATCCATGACCGACTCCACCCGCCCCATCCGCAAACTGCTGGTCGCCAACCGCGGCGAGATCGCCATCCGCGTGTTCCGCGCCGCGACCGAGCTGGGGGTCTCCACGGTGGCGGTCTACTCCACCGAGGACCGCTTCGCGCTGCACCGCTTCAAGGCGGACGAGAGCTATCTGATCGGCCAGGGCAAGGGACCGATCGAGGCGTACCTCGACATCGACGCCATCATCGACGTCGCCCGGCGCACCGGCGCCGACGCCATCCACCCCGGCTACGGCTTCCTGTCCGAGAACCCGGCCTTCGCCGACGCCTGCCGCGAGGCCGGCATCACCTTCGTCGGCCCGTCGTCGGACACCATGCGCCTGCTCGGCAACAAGGTGGCGGCGCGCAATCTGGCGGTGTCGGCCGGCGTGCCGGTCATGCCCGCCACCGGCGCCCTGCCCGATGATCCGGCCGAGGCGCTGCGCCTCGCCGAGGAGGTCGGCTTTCCGCTGATGCTGAAGGCCAGTTGGGGCGGCGGCGGGCGCGGCATGCGCATCGTCGAGACGGCCAGGGACCTGCCCGACGCGGTGGCCGCCGCCCGGCGCGAGGCGCAGGCTGCGTTCGGCAACGGCGAGGTCTATCTGGAAAAGCTCGTCCGCCGCGCCCGCCACGTCGAGGTGCAGGTGCTGGGCGACGCGCACGGCACGCTGGTCCACCTGTTCGAGCGCGACTGCTCGGTCCAGCGCCGCAACCAGAAGGTCGTCGAGCGCGCCCCCGCCGTCTACCTGACCGCCGACGAGCGCGCCGCCCTGTGCGACGCGGCGCTGAAGCTCGCGCGCGCCGCCGGCTACCGCAACGCCGGCACGGTGGAATTCCTGATGGACGCCGACACCGGCGCCTTCTACTTCATCGAGGTCAACCCGCGCATCCAGGTCGAGCACACCATCACCGAGGTGGTGACCGGCATCGATCTGGTGAAGGCGCAGATCCGCATCGCCCAGGGCGCGGCCATCGGCACGCCCGACAGCGGCGTCCCCGCCCAGGCCGACATCCGCACCTCCGGCCACGCCATCCAGTGCCGCCTGACCACCGAGGACCCGGACAACAACTTCATCCCCGATTACGGCCGGATCACCGCCTACCGCGGCGCCAACGGCTTCGGCATCCGGCTCGACGGCGGCACCGCGTTTTCCGGCGCGCTGATCACCCGCCACTACGACAGCCTGCTGGAAAAGGTCGTCTCCTGGGCGCCGACGCCGGAGGAATCCATCGCCCGCATGGACCGCGCCCTGCGCGAGTTCCGCATCCGCGGCGTGGCCACCAACCTCGCCTTCCTGGAGGCGCTGATCGCGCACGAGCAGTTCCGCGCCGGCACCTACACCACGCGCTTCATCGACACCACGCCCGAGCTGTTCCGCCACCCGCCGCGCCGCGACCGCGCCACCCGGCTGCTGACCTTCATCGCCGAGGTGATGGTCAACGGCAATCCCGAACTCAAGGGCAAGACCCTGCCCCGCCCGGCCGAGCCGAAGCCGCCGGTGGTGGCGCCCGACGCGCCGCCGCCCGGCCTCAAGCAGCGCCTGACGCTGGACGGCGCCGAGGCGGTGGCGGCATGGATGCGCCAGCAATCCCGCGTGCTGGTCACCGACACCACCATGCGCGACGCCCACCAGTCGCTGCTGGCCACGCGCGTGCGCAGCCACGACCTGCTCGCCGTGGCGCCGGCCTACGCGCGCCTGCTGCCGCAGCTCTTCTCGGTCGAGTGCTGGGGCGGCGCCACCTTCGACGTCGCCATGCGCTTCCTGAAGGAAGACCCGTGGGAGCGGCTGGAGCGGCTGCGCGCCGCCATGCCGAACCTGCTCCTGCAGATGCTGCTGCGCGCCTCCAATGCGGTGGGCTACGCCAACTACCCGGACAACGTGGTCCGGCACTTCGTCGAGCAGGCGGCGGCCGGCGGCGTGGACGTGTTCCGCGTCTTCGACAGCCTGAACGGGGTCGACAACATGCGCGTCGCCATCGACGCGGTGCGCGGCACCGGGGCGCTGTGCGAGGCGGCGGTCTGCTACACCGGCGACCTGCTCGACCCGCGCCGGCCGAAGTACGACCTGAAATACTACGTCGGCCTCGCCAGGGAGCTGGAGGCGGCCGGCGCCCACATCCTGGGCATCAAGGACATGGCCGGCCTGTGCAAGCCGGCGGCGGCCGCGCTGCTGGTGCGCACGCTGAAGGAGGAGGTGGGCCTGCCCATCCACTTCCACACGCACGACACCTCCGGCGCCTCGGCGGCCAGCGTTCTGGCGGCGGTGGAGGCCGGGGTGGACGCGGTGGACGCCGCCATGGACAGCCTGTCGGGCCTGACCTCGCAGCCGCCGCTCGGTTCCATCGTCGCGGCGCTGAAGCACACGGCGCGCGACACCGGCCTGGACGACGCCGCCATCACGCGGCTGTCGCACTACTGGGAGCAGGTGCGCCAGGGCTACGCGCCGTTCGAGAGCGGCATCCGCGCCGGCTCGTCGGAGGTCTACGTGCACGAGATGCCCGGCGGGCAGTACACGAACCTGCGCGAGCAGGCGCACTCCCTGGGCCTGGAGGAGCATTGGGAGGAGGTGGTGCGCGCCTACGCCACGGTGAACCGGATGTTCGGCGACATCGTCAAGGTGACGCCGACGTCCAAGGTGGTGGGCGACATGGCGCTGATGATGGTCAGCGGCGGCCTGAGCGAGGCCGACGTGCTCGACCCGGCCAAGGAGATCGCCTTCCCGGAGTCGGTGGTGCAGCTCATGCGCGGCGAGCTGGGCCAGCCGCCGGGCGGCTTCCCGGAGTCCTTGCAGCGCAAGGTGCTGAAGGGCGAGGCGCCGCTGAGCGTGCGGCCGGGCGCGGCGATGGCGCCGCTCGACCTCGACGCGGCGCGGGCGGAGGCGGCCAAGGCGGCCGGCGGGGCGGTGGACGAGCGGCGGCTGGCCGCGCACCTGATGTACCCCAAGGTGTTCGCCGACTTCGCCAAGCACCGCGCGGCGTACGGCGACGTGTCGGTGCTGTCCACGCCGGTGTTCTTCCACGGGCTGGAGACGGGCGAGGAGGTGACGATCGAGCTGGAGCCCGGCAAGACGCTGCTGGTGCGCCATCTGGCGACCGGCGAGGCGGACGAGCAGGGCCGGCGCGCGGTGTTCTTCGAGCTGAACGGGCAGCCGCGCACGATCAAGGTGATGGACCGTTCGGTCGCCCCGGCGCGGCCGGCGCCGCCCAAGGCGGACGACCACGACGCCAACCAGATCGGCGCGCCGATGCCGGGGCTGGTGAGCGCCATCCTGGTCCGTCCGGGCCAGCGGGTGGAGGCGGGCGACGCGCTGGTGTCGCTGGAGGCGATGAAGATGGAGACCACCGTGCGCGCCGAGCGCGCCGGCACGGTCGAGCGCATCGTCGCCGAACCCGGCCGCAGCGTCGAGACCAAGGACCTGCTCGTCGTGCTGGCGCCGTGAGCGGGGGCCGCGTCAAAGGCCTTCGCGCACGGCTCTGAATTGCCTGCGGAACCCTCCACCCCCTCCCGTCACGGGAGAGGGCCGGGGGACCGCGCGACCAATCGAACGTCCGCCCCCCCATCACGCCGGCCGGCGCGGGTTCCAGCCGATGAGGCTGGCGAGGGCCGCGGCGTCCCGCGCGAACAGATCGTCGAGGACGGCGCGGTCGGTGCCGGCGAGACCGTCCGGGCGGCGGGCGATCAGGTTGCGCACGGGCTGGTGCAGCGATTCCGGCAGCAGCCCCTTGACCGCCGCCGACAGCGCCTCCATGCGCCGCTCGGTCCCCAGCGCCCGGCGCAGCCAGCGGCCGCACGCCCGATAGGTGTAACCCTGGTTGAGCGGCCGGCCCTGGGTGAAGGCCACCTCACCGTCCGGCAGGCCGAGAAAGGCGAGGCAGCGGCGTGCCTCCCGCTCCGGCGCCTCGCAGAGGTCGGCGAAATCGACGAAGCAGAAGGCGCTCAGGTCGAAGTGCTCCAGATAGCAACTGAGCTGCCAGTGATAGTGGCTGGGATCCAGGAAGCCCGGCCGCTCGCGAATCGCCTGCTGGAAGGGGCGGGCCTCGCCGCCCTGCCGCACCGTGTGGAGGTAGGCGGAGTAGGTGCGGTCGGCGCGGTCGCGCAGGATGTAGATGAACCGGGCGTCCGGGCGGAGCTGGCGGATGCGCCGCGCCACCTCGCGCCCGCAGGGGTCGTTCGGCCGCGCCCACCGGCTCTCCTCGCGCGGCGCCATCGTATAGTTGGTCGAGGCGTCGAGAAGCATCCGCCCCTCCGCCCCCCGGAAGAGGTCGCGGTACCACGCCACCCCGCGCTCCCAGTTCAGCGTGTAGAACTCGGGCTCCTTGCGGGCGCACGGCGCGATGGCCGGGTGCTGGCCCAGGAGGTGGGCCAGCGTCGTCGTCCCGGCCTTCTGGGCGCCGATGATGAAGGCCTGCGGGGGGAAGTCCATGGGGTGGGCCCTCCGGTCCGTGTCATGCCACGAACAGCGCGTCGTAGGCGGCGACCATGCTTTCGGCCGCGAAGTGGCGCTCCGCCCGCAGCCGGTTGGCCCGGCCGACCGCCCGCCGCCCGTCGGCGTCGCCCAGCAGGGCCGCCAGACGGCTGGCGAAGGCGGCCTCGTCGTGCCTGGGTACGATGAAGGCGTGGTTCTCCGCGGCCACGACGGCCCGCACGTCGCCCACGTCGGTGGCGACCGCCGGCAGGCCGGCGGCCATGGCTTCCAGGAGGCTGAGCGGCATCTGCTCCGTGTCGGAGGGCAAGGCGAAGACGTCCAGCCAGGGCAGCAGCGCCTCCGGCCGGGCATGGCCGCCGATGAAGGTGACGCGTCCGGCGAGGCCCAGCCTGGCGGCGGCCCGTTCCAGCCCGGAGCGTTCCGGCCCGTCGCCGACGATGACGGCGTGCACCGGCGGATCGCCGGGCAGCCGGGCGATCACCCGCAGGAGGCGGCCGAGGTTCTTCTCGGCGCGCAGGCTGCCGACCGCCCCCACCAGCAGCCCCGGACACGCGCGCCGCACGGCGGCCAGCGCCGGATCACGGGGGGCCTCGGGGTGGAAGCGTGCGCAATCGACGCCGTTGGGCACGTAGAGGACGGATGGTTCGGCCAGACGCCACTGCTCGCGCGCGATGCGCTCCAGCGTGCGGGAGGGGACGACGACGCGGGTGCGCCGGCCGAGCGCCAGACGCCGCATCCACACCCGCCGGGGAAGCTGCCGCCCGTCCGATTCCTCCGGGCCGAAACCGTCCTCGAAGTGCAGATGGCGGCCGACCGGCCACAGCCGGTGGGCCAGCGCCCATTCGACCGCCCCCCAGTTCTGGGTGATCAGCGCGTCGGGCCGCCGCGCGTGCAGGACGCGGGCGAAGCGCATCAGGTTGCCGGGGTCGAGCGCGCGGCCCTTGCGCGCCGGCACCGTCACCAGTTCGACACGCAGCGCCGGGTCGAGCCGGTCGGCACAGGCGAAATCGCCGTCCATCGCCACGATCGTGTGCCGGTACTTGGGTCCCAGCCGGTTGGCGACCGTGGTGAAGCGCACCTCCGGCCCCCCGACGCCGAAGCTCGGGAACACGTGCATGAGGTGGCGGGCGGGGGCGTCAGCCGGCATGGGCCGCCACGGGGACGGGTGGAAAGGCGCGATCGACGAACAGGTCGCGCGCGGCGACCGGCCGCCAGCCGAGATCGGCCTTGGCGTCCGCCGTGTCGAAGCGCGCCACCATGCCGCGCGACGCCAGGTCCCCCCACTCGGGGAAGGGGGCGTCGCGCCGCCCGGCGGCGATCTTGACCAGCCACTTGCCCACCTCCTCGGCGTACAGCAGCGGCAGGGCGCGGGGGTGGAAGCGCAGCGGACGGCCCTGGCGGGCGGCCAGCGCCGCGGTGTACTCCCGCGCCGTCAGGCGCACGTCGCCCACGAGGTTGTAGGCCTTGCCCGGCACGCCGTCGGCCGTCGTGGCGCGCATCACCGCGTCCGCCACGTCCTCCACCAGCACCAGCGGCAGCGGGTTGCTCCCGCGGTTCCAGCCCAGGCAGTGCTGCTCCCGGTAATAAAAGCCGATGCCGCTGTGGAAGGGCACGCCGTCCCGGCCGACCACCACGCCGGGCCGCAGGACGACCACGGGCAGCCCGCGCGTGCGGTGCCATTCGGCCAGCAGCCGCTCGGCCTCCGCCTTGGCGCGGGTGTAGCCGTCGCGCCGGTCGGCACGCGGGTCGGGGGGGGCGGCCCCGGTCACCGTGTCGTGCCGGTTGCCCAGCGCCAGCGCGGCGATGCTGCTGACGTGGACGAGGCGTTCGGTGCCGGCGTCCAGGCAGGCGGCGGCGACCGTGCGGGCGCCGCCGACGATGGCCCGCTCCAGCGCCGGCCACGTCTCCGCCCCGCCGCCGTGCGCCAGGTTCACCACCACGGGCACGTCGGCCACGGCGCGCCGCACGGCGGCCTCGTCCTGAACGTCGCCCTGCAGGACCGCCACCGCCGGATGCGCCAGTTCGGCCGGCAGGTTGTCCACCCGGCGCGCCATCACCGTCACCCGCCGCCCCTCGCGGCACAGGGCGGACACCACGTGGCGGCCGATGAAGCCGGTGCCGCCGATGACCAGCGCGTCGGCCGCGCGGTTGCTCAGGACGGCCGGCGCCGGGGCCGGAGTCAGGGTCGGGGCCGGGACGGGCGCGGCGGCGGCCATGCGCTCGCACAGCGCCACCAGCCGTCTGGCGGCGGCGCCGTCCAGTCCCGCCCCCCCGGTGTCGAGCGCCCGGTGAAAGGCGGCCACGCTGGCCGCCATGCCCAGGAAGAAGGGGTCGCCGCGCGGCCGCAGCCGCAGCGTCGAAAGCGCGTAGTCCAGCAGGCCCCGCTGGCTGTCGCGCGCGGCCTGAAGCGCCTGCGACCAGCCCGACGCCCACAGGTCGATCGCCTCCATCCAGCGGGTCGGCGCGGCGCGGGTCACGCGGTTGGCGGCGATGTCGGCGACGATCGCGCCGTCCTCGCAGAGCGCCGTCACCGTCCACACCGGGAAGGACTCGGCCACCGCGAAGTGCAACTGCGCCGTCGCCCGTTCGCCCGCCAGCGAGGCGGACCACACCGTGGGCAGCGGGCGGTCGTTGGCGGTGCGGACCGGCGGCGGGGACAGGGCGGCCACGTCGCCGACCGGACCAACGAGGTCCTCGATCTGCGACAGCGGGTGCACGGCCTGTTCGAGCAGCAGGTTGCGCGGCTCGCGGAACATCCAATGGCCGAACTGGCGGGCGGAATACTGCGCCAGCGGCATGCTGAAGAGGCAGGAAACGTGCCGCAGCCGGCCCAGCGTCCCGGCCGCCACGGCGTCGGCCAGACGCCGGTGGGCGGGGTGGTGCGCGGCGTTCTGGTTGACGTGCAGCGCGGCCCCGCCGGCCCGCGCCGCGTCTTGCAGCGCGGCGCAGTCGGTTGCGCTCTCCGCCATCGGCTTTTCGAGCAAGACGTCGATGCCGGCGCGCAGCAGCGGCTCCGCCACCGGGCGGTGCAACGGCGGCGGCACCAGCACGTGGGCGGCGTCGACCCCGCCGTCGGCCAGCAGTTCGTCGACGCTGGCGAAGCACCGGGGAATGCCCCAGCGCCGGGCGAGCGCCTCCGCCCGGCCGGGCGCCGGATCGACGACGGCGGACAGCTCCGTTCCGGGAACGCGGCGGAGCGCTTCGGCATGGATCCCGGCGATGAAGCCGGCGCCGATCAGCCCCACCCGCCGGGGCCGGCTGACGGGCATGGTCATGCCTGTTCCCTTGCGATCTGCGGGCGGAAGGCCCGGGCCATGTCGTCGGCCAGATAGCCGAACCGGCGGTTCAGCGGGGTGACGTGCCGTTCGATGGTGGCGAGGTCGGCGGGAGACAGGGCGGTCTTCCACCGTTCGTCCAGGCGGATCTCCGTCGTGCTGGCGAGGCGCATGCGGTTGCCGATGATGTGCTGGCCCGCCCGGAAGTCGGTCGGGGCGGGCTGCGGCTCGACCCCGATGAACCGGTGCAGCATCTGCATGACGCCGGCGGGCTCCGCGCACAGGTCCTCGTAGCGCAGCATGAGCCAGGAATCGGGGGCGAAGTGGGGGCGCGCGCGCAGGCAGTGCCGGTTGGTGCGGGTCCACAGCCGGGCGGCCTCCTCCGCCGGCATGGACCAGTTCTTCATGGCCGAGCAGGCCACGGCGCGCCCGTCGCGGACGAGATGGATGACCTTGACCGACAGCCCCGGTGTCCGCCGCAGGTAGAGCGCGCGCTCCGGCCGCTTGGAACCGTCGAGGAAGACCCGCGCGCCGCGCAGGCGGGTGACCACCTCGATGAAGTCCCGATTGCGGGCCTTGAGGGCCGCCAGGGTGCGCCGCGCCCCGGGCGCCAGCATCAGGCCGACGTCGCGCAGCGCCTCGAACGCGGCGCCGCGACCACGGAAGCGCAGCAGGGCATCGACCAGCGGCCGGTCGGGCGCGCGGAAGACCAGGCCGGAATCCTCGATGTCGAAATCGTACCCCCGCTCCGCCATGGCGCGGGTCACGTCCTGCCAGAAGGCGCAGTCGTGGTACGCGGCGTGGCAAGAACAGGTAAAGGCCATCCGTTTGTTTGGAGAGCGCGGCGCAATCGCCGTTTCGCCCACCGTGGCGATGTCGGGATGCGATCCAAGGAGGAGGGCCAACAGCGTCGATCCGGATAACCCATGCCCCATGATGTAGACGACGTCCGTCATATCTTGACTTTGCCTCCGTTTTCGGATCGGCATAGGTGCTTTGGTAGTCTGCCGGAACTTGGAAAAATGTTATGCGGATTTACCCGATGAAGCAGATGACTATTGAGGGAGGGGAACGATCCATCGGGGGTCATCCGCCGGCAACGGCCCGTTGCCCCGATCGTCGCGCGGAAGCGCCCGACGGCACCGGGCGCGCCCCTTCCGCCAACCGCAGATCGCGGGCGACCACCCAGCGCGTCAGCGCCGCGACGGCAACCAGCGCGTAGAGCGGCTCCAGGTACGCGATGCTGAGGAAGGCTCCGCCCACCGCGTAGGCGGCGAAGGTCACCGGCAGCATGGAGGCGAGCTGGACCGCCCACGCCAGATCGGCCCGCCCCCGCGCGGCGCGCCGGACCCAGGCGCAGTTGCGGAACGCGAACAGCCCGATCGTCAGGAACAGCGCAAGGCCGGGGAAGCCGTGCTCGCCCAGCATCTCGAAGTAGATGCTGTGCGCGGCGCGCGGCGCGATGCCGGGGGTGTAGATGGCGAAGACGCTGGGCAGGAAGGCCTCGAACCCGGCGCCGGTCAGCGGCCGGCTGGCGACGATGTTCAGCGCGTGGCCCCAGGCCTCGATCCGGCCGCGGGCCGATCCGTCCTCCTCGTACTCCTGGATGGTGTTGATGCGGTCGAACCAGCGGTCGTCGATGACGGTGAGCGACAGCGCCACCAGGACCGCGAACACGCCCGCCGTCATCACCTTGTGCGGCGAGCGCAGCCACAGGAAACCCAGCATGACGGCCAGCGTCAGGAAGCCCCCGCGCGAAAAGGTGCCGATCACCGCGACGGTGACGAGGCCCGCCGCGACCAGCAGGCCCATCCGCAGCAGGTGGTTGCCGGTCTGGCCGCGCAGGAACCACAGGAGCGGCAGGCTCATCGCCATGGCGACGGCCAGCGCGTTGTTGTCCTGGATGTAGCTGCCGGGTGGCCCCAGCACGATGTGCCGGCCGCCGGACAGCACGGTGAACAGCCCGCCCTTGACGCCGTAGAAGGCCAGCGAGCCGGCGATCACCGCGATCAGCGCGACGATGCGCCCGCGGCTGCGCATCAGCGCCAGGATCAGGGCCACGCCCAGGAACTTCTTCCACGCCTCGTTCCATTTGATCCAGGCGGCGTCCGGGTTCACCGCCGCCAGCGTGGTCAGCGTGATCCAGCCGAAGAACAGGGCGAACAGCACCGTCGTCGGCGTCAGCGGCAGCGTCTTGGGCTCGCGCGACAGGACCCACGCGGCGATCGTGGTCAGGAACACGACCTGCGCGAAGGGAAACGTGTAGGCCATGCCGAACGTCAGCCGGTGCGGCACCATGAACGACACCCAGGCCCAGACCAGCACGCCCAGGTGCGGGGTCCACAGGACGAACGGCAACGCCCCCAGGATCAACGCGGTCAACAGCATCGAACGCATGCGGTCCGCCCTCCTCCCCTCAGCGCCGGGCCAGCGTGCGCAGCAGCAGGCGCGCCACTTCCCGCTCGACCGTCTCCGGCCGGCCGGACAGCCACCATGCGGCGAACAGCGTGGCGGCGTAGGCGGCCGTGCCGACGATGGCCTTCGCCAGCAGGTCGGCCGGCGGCCAGCCCGTGAGCAGCGGCGCCGCCTGATGGATGGCCAGCGCCATCACCCCGGCGGCCAGCACCGGCCGCCACAGCGCCCCGGCGACGGCCCCCGCCGGCACGCCCAGCGTCCGCCCGAGGACGCCGAGATAGCTCAGCGTCACCAGGATGACGGTCGCCGTGCGCGCGGCGGCGATGGTCTCCAGGTCGCCGTCCGAAAACTCCAGCGCCGCGGCCGACAGCACGACCGCCAGCAGCCCGGTGCGGATCCAGCCGAGCGCCGCCGCCAGCCGGGCGGAACCGGCGACCTGCAGCACCGTCGCGATGTTGTTGGTCAGCGCCGTGCCGATGCCGGTGAGCGCGTGCCAGACGACCAGCGGAGCCGCCATCGCCCATTGCGGCCCCAGCACGACGCCGACGAACTCCGCCGCCGTGGAGGCGATGCCGACGCCGAGCAGCCCGGCCACCAGCGCGGCGCTCGCCACCCCCTGCAGCGCGGTGCGGCGCAGCGTCTCCCGCGCGTCCGCGAGATGGGCGTAGATCGGGAACAGGGCGAAGGCCATCGGCATGGTCAGCGCGTAGGTCGGCGCCGTCGCCATGTCCTCCGCGACCTTGTAGTTGCCGAGCGCCTCGGACGTGCCCAGCCGGCCGATCCAGAAGGCGTCGATCTGCCGCGCCAGATAGTCGGCCATCGCCTGCACCAGCACCCAGGCCGAGAAGCCCCAGATCTCCCCCATCTTCTCCAGCGACAGGCGCGGCCGGTAGGGGTGCATCCGGAAGCTGGCGGCGACCGCCACGACCTTTTCCCCGACCATGGCGACCGCGAGCGCCCAATAGTTCTGCAAGATCACCGCCAGCCCGACGCCGATCACGAAGGACGCCAGCTTGCTGTAGACGAAATAGCGGAACAGGCGGTCATACCGCAGGTTGATGCGGTACTGGGCGATGCCCGTGCTGATGAAGCCGTTCAGGAACGCCCGCAGGGCGAGCACGTGGATGACGGCGGCGATCCGCTCGTCGCTGAAGAAGCGGGCGGCGTACGGGGCGGCGGCGGTGATCATCGCGGCCAGCAGCACGCCCAGCAGGATCTGCAGGGTCCAGGCGGCGTCGTAGTGGGCCGGCGTCGGGTCGCGCAGGCGCACCAGCGCCATCCCCTGCCCGCTCTCCGCCACCACCTCGATGAAGGCGACGACCAGCATCGCCATGGCGATGACGCCGAAATCGGCCGGCGACAGGATGCGCGCCAGCACCAGCGTGCTGATCAGGCCGATGGAGCGCACCATCCAGCGCGACAGCGTCATCCACGCCGAGCCGCGGACCATGTGCGCGGCGATCCGCGACTCCGCCAGGCCGGCGGCGTGCTCCAGGTTCCGGCGCCCGTCCGGCGCGAACGGCACGGCCTTGCCGGTCATGGCATCTCCTCCGGCGGCGGCGTCACAGGATCGAGAACACGGCGTGCATGCCGTGCGCCTCGATGTCGACTTCCCAGAACGGCCGGCCGCGGGCCAGATCGACGCCGCAGATCCGCGTCGGCATCGCCAGCGGCTCGACGCCGAGGCCAAGCCAGGTGTTGGCCTGCTCCTTCACCCAGGAGACGCTTTCCATCACCCGCGTCGGGCGCAGGCGGGTGAAGCCGATCAGCACCCGGTCGTGGTCCAGCACCTTGATGCCCCGGCACCAGCCCAGCGGGCGGTCGGCGCGGAAGACGGCGCGCAGGTCGACGACGCGCGTCACCCGCCCCGTCGCCGCGTCGGCCACCACGACGTGCCCGTCCACGGTGGTGAAATAGACGGATCCCTCGAACACCACGCCGTCGTGCGGCTGCTGGACCGCGATGTCGATGCGCCGGCCGGGATCGGTCAGGCACAGGCAGTCGCGCTGCACCAGCCGCGTCACCCACACGTCGTCGCCCAGCGTGAAGACGTGGTTGGGGTGGGACAGGTGCGGCTTCGTCGTCGCCACCTTGCGGTAGTCGACCGTGCGCGAGAACCGCTCCCACGTCGGCGGGTCGACGACGCTCCACTCCCGCACGACGGAGCCGTCCTCGCGGATCTCCACGACGAGGTCGAGGCCGGTGGAGACCACCAGCAGGGTGCCCCGCGGCGTGGGCGTCACGTGGTGCACGTCGTTGAAGCAGGGCAGCGAGACGTAGGCCCGGCGCGTGAAATCGCCGGTGTCGCAGACCATCACCTCGGTCTGGGTGCAGGCGTACAGCCGGTCGCCGGCCAGCGCGCCCGCCTTGAACAGGATGGACGGCCGCCAGTCCGGGCAGGCTTCCGGCGGCGACACGTACTCGTGCACGGGCGTCACCCGGCCGGTGTCCGTCTCGACCGTCAGGACCAGGCCGCGGCGGAAGCGGTGCCATTCCTGCTGCCGTCGCGCCTGTTCGCGCTCCCCGCCGCCCAGAACGTACAGCACGGTCATGGATGTTTTCCCATCGCGCACGGCACCGGAAGGACGGCACCGCCCGGCACTATATTTTCACTTGCCGACGCCGGGGAGCGGCGGCTCCGACGTAAACCCTTCGGGGCGGCGGGGTTCCAACCGCCACGTTCAGGGTAATTCCTCTCCGGTGCCGCGATAGACCACGGCGCGCTCGGTGGGCGCGGGCGGCTGCACTACGCTCATGCCATTCCGCCCTTCCCCCTGGCAATCCGGGCACTGCGATGGTCACGACGCTGACGGTGCGCGAACTGGATTCCGACGCGGCGGAGCGGTGGGACCGCTTCGTCGAGGGCTGTCCGAACGCCACCTTCTTCCACAAGGCGGGCTGGAAGCCGGTGATCGAGGCCAGCTTCGGCCACCGCGCCATTTTTCTGTACGCCCAGCGCGCGGGGGAGATCGCCGGCGTGCTGCCGCTGGTCCACATGCACAGCCGCGTCTTCGGGCGCGCGCTGGTCTCCAGCGCGTTCTGCGTCGAGGGCGGGCCGGCCGCCGCCGACGCGGAGGCCGCGGCGGCGCTGACCGCCCGCGCCTGCGAACTGGCGGACGAACTGGACGTCGACTACGTGGAATTCCGCGGCGTGGCGCGCGCCGCCCCCGCCTGGGCCTGCAAGGACGACCTCTACGCCGTGTTCCGCCGGCCGCTGGACCCCGATCCCGACCGCGCGCTGGCCGCCATCCCGCGCAAGCAGCGCGCCGTGGTGCGCCAGAGCCTGCAGGCCGGCCTGACCGCGACGGTCGAGGACGACCCGGCGGACTTCTTCCGCGCCTACTCGCACAACCTGCGCAGCCTCGGCACGCCGGCCTTTCCGCGCCGCTATTTCCGCGCGTTGAAGGAGCGCTTCGGCGATGCCTGCGAAATCCTGGCGGTGCGCCGCGACGGGCGGGTCGTCGCCGGCCTGACCACGTTCCATTTCCGCGGCACGGTGCTGCCCTACTACGGCGGCGGCACGGACGAGGCGCGGGACACCGGCGCCTACAACTTCATGTACTGGGACGTCATGCGGCGCGCCTGCCTGTCCGGGCACCGGGTGTTCGACTTCGGGCGCAGCAAGCGGGGCACCGGCGCCTTCGCCTACAAGAAGAACTGGGGCTTCGAGCCGCAGCCGCTCTACCACGAATACCTCGTGCGGCGTGGCGCGGTGCCGGAAAAGCACGCGCTGAACCCCAAGTTCCGACCGCTCATCGCGCTGTGGAAGCGGTTGCCGCTGGCGGTGGCGAACGGCCTTGGGCCGCTCATCGTGCGCAACTTCGGGTGAGCCGATGCGGGAGATCCTGTTCCTTGCCCATCGGATCCCCTATCCGCCGAACAAGGGCGACAAGATCCGGTCCTGGCACACGCTGCGCCATCTGGCGGCGCGGCATCGGGTGCATCTGGGCTGCTTCGTCGACGATCCCGACGACCTGCGGCACGTGCCGATGCTGCGGGCGCTGTGCGGGGAGGTGCTGGCCCTGCCGCTGGCCCCGGCGACGGCGCGCCTGCGCTGCCTGCGCGGGCTGTGGACCGGCGAGCCGCTGACGCTGGCGTGGTACGGCAGCGCCCGCATGACGGCGTGGACGCGCGGCGTGCTGCGTGCGCGTCCGGTGGACGCGGTGGTGGCCTTCTCCTCGGCCATGGCGCCCTTCGCCGCCGTGCCGGAAGCGGAGGGCCGCGCGCGCATCGTCGACATGGTCGACGTCGATTCCGAGAAGTGGCGCCAGTACGCCGGAACGCGCCCCTGGCCCCTGCGCCGGGTGTTCGAGCGCGAGGGGCGCACGCTGCTCGCCGTCGAGCGGGCGGCGGCGGCGGCGGCCGACGCCGTGCTGTTCGTCTCCCCGGCCGAGGCGGAGCTGTTCCGCACCCTGGCGCCGGAGAGCGCGGCGCGCGTGCTGGCCGTCGAGAACGGCGTCGACCACGGCTTCTTCGCGCCGGGCGGCGGGTATCCCAACCCGTTCCCGGCGGGGACCGTGCCGGTGGTGTTCACCGGGGCCATGGCCTACTGGCCGAACGCCGACGCGGCGGAATGGTTCGCGAACGCCGTGCTGCCGGCCGTGGCGTCCGCCGTTCCCGGCGTGCGGTTCCACGTGGTCGGCGCCAACCCCGGCGCCGCGGTACGGGCGCTGGCGCGGGCGGGGCCGGTGGAGGTGACCGGAACGGTGCCGGACGTGCGGCCCTACCTTGCCCACGCCCGCGCGGTGGTGGCGCCGTTGCGCGTCGCGCGCGGGGTGCAGAACAAGGTGCTGGAGGCCATGGCCATGGGCTGCCCCGTCCTGGCCACGCCGGAAGCGGCGGAGGGGATCGACGCCGTTGCCGGCGTCCACCTCCGCGTGGCGGAGCGCGACGGCTTCGCCGCGGCGCTCACGGCGCTGCTGCGCGACCCCCAGGCGGCGGCGATGGGGCAGCGCGCCCGCCGCCTCGTCGTCAAGCGGTATGACTGGAGCCGCACGCTGGCTCCCCTCGACGCACTGGTCGCGCGGCCCGGCGCCATGGCCGGGCCGGACCGCCGGAGCGGCGCCGCATGACCATGAACCGGGAGGATGCGACCATGCAGGAACCGAACGCCGAAACGGCCGCCTTCGCCGCCGGGAAACCACTGGAGGAACGGCTGGAGGAACCGCTGGAGGAACCGCTGGAGGTCCTGGCCGAGCGGTTCCGCACGCTGGCCGGTCTCCACGCCGTCCGCCGCCGCTTCGGCGTGGCGGGCAAGGACGCCGGGGGCGTGGAGCCGGCCGAACTCGCCCGCCTGATCGGCGATGCGCTCGCCCCCGCCGTGGGCGACCGGCTGGCCGAGGTCGCCGGCGGGCGCCGCGACGCGTCGGGCGTCCGCGACGAGGAGACGCTGCGGCGCGTCGACGCCGCGGTCGACCGGATCGAAGCCCTCCTGGAGCGCGACCGCCAGGCCCGGCAGATCGGCCTGACGGCCCTGGAACACCGGCTCGCCGCGACCCTGGCCGGGCTGCTGAAGGATGCGGCGGCCAGCGACGCGCGCCCCCCGCCGGCGGGGCGCCACGCTCTCGCCCGGATCGCCGCCTGGATCGCCGCCTGGACGGCCGGCGCCGTGGCGGCGTTCGTGGCCGGGCTGGCGCTGGCGCCGCAGTTGCGCGACCCGCTGATGGTGCTGTTGGCGCAAGCGGCGGGCTGAGCCAGTAAAGGAAGTACGCCGATGCGGGCAAGGCCGTTCACTCACCGTATTAGTTCGTCAAATCCTCTGGTGGGCGGTGATGATCACGGCGAGAATACCATGCATCCATTACCCGCCGCCGGGTAAATCCGAAGAAATCCTGATTCTTCGGTGTCGAATGACTTCGACCGCTCCGGCGTGGCGGATCCACCGGCAATCGGGGAGGCGACGTGTTGCGCACAATCGCTGAGGCGGCATTCAGACCCCGCACCATCGTGTCGATCGCCGCGGCTCTCCTCGTCGCAGCGTGCTCGTCGGCGTCGCTGCCGCCGGCGCCGTCGAAGGTCAGCGCCGCCCCCGGCATGGAGACGCCGGAATACCGCGTCGGACCGCTGGACAAGCTGCGCGTCTTCGTCTGGCAGGCGCCGGAGTTCACGACCGACGTGCCGGTCCGCCCGGACGGCCGCATCTCGACCCCGCTGATCGACGACCTGACGGCGGCCGGCAAGACCACCGCGGAGCTGGCGCACGACATCCAGAAGCAACTGCGCCAGTACGTGCAGGATCCGCTGGTGACCGTCATCGTCACCGAATTCGCGGGCGCGCTGGACCAGAAGATCCGTGTGGTGGGCGAGGCGTCGCAGCCGCGCTCCATTCCCTTCCGCGCCAACATGACCGTGCTCGACGTGATGATCGAGGCCGGCGGCCTGACCGAGTACGCGGCGGGCAACCGCGCCGTGCTGGCCCGCAAGCAGGGCACGGAACAGGGCGTGTACAGCATCCGTCTGGCCGACCTGCTGAAGGACGGCGACATCTCCGCCGACGTGCCGGTCATGCCCGGCGACGTGGTGATCATCCCGCAGAGCTGGTTCTGAGCGCGAGCAGGGGGAGAGCCCGCCGATGCGGCTGACGGATATGCCGGTGCAAACCCTCGTCCGCGTCGCCGCTGCCGAGGTGTGGCGCCGCCGCCGCGTGGCGCTGGGCATCGCCTGGGCGGTCAGCGTCCTGGGCTGGGTTGCCGTGGCGCTGCTTCCCAACACCTACACCAGCCAGGCCCGCGTCTACGCCGACACGCAAAGCGTGATGGGGCCGCTGATGAAGGGGCTGGCGGTGCAGCCCAACATGGACCAGCAGCTCGACGTCATGCGGCGCACCATGCTGTCGCGCCCGAACGTCGAGCAGCTTCTGCGCATGACCGACCTCGACCTGCTGGCGCACGACGACAACGAACGCGACAGGCTGATCCAGGGGCTGCAGCGCGCCATCAACGTCCGGATGGAGGGCAAGCAGCTCTTCACCATCTCCTACACCAGCCGCGATCCGGTGCGGGCGCAGCGCACCGTGCAGTCGCTGCTGGAAATCTTCGTGGAGCAGAACGTCGGCATCAACCGCCGCGACATCGAGAACACGCGCCGCTTCATCGACGGCCAGGTCGCCGAGTACGAACAGCGCCTGCGTGAGACCGAAGGGAAAGTCGCCGAGTTCCGGCGCGTCAACGCCATCGATCTGGACAACCGCAACAGCCTCGTCAATCGCATCCAGCGGGCCGAGGCCGAGCTGCAGCAGCTTCAGACCACGCTGCAATCGACGACCTGGCGGCGCGACCAGCTCCGCATCGAGCTGAGCCGCACCCCCGCCTTCCTGAACGTGGAGCAGGCCGCGCGCGGCACCGGCGGCGGGGCGCTGGCGGACGCGCGGGCACGGCTCCGGTCGCTGCTGGCCCGAACCACCGAACAGCACCCGGACGTCGTCGCGCTGCGCCGGCAGATCCAGGCGATGGAATCGGGCGGGGCCGGCGGCGCCGGCCGGTCCACCTCCAGCCGCGTGCCCAACCCCGCCCACGAGCAGATCGCGGCCGACGAGCGGGCGCTGGACCTGGAGATCGACTCCCTGCGGTACCGCATCGCGCAGGCGGAAACGACCGTCGCGGAGGGGCGCCGGCTTCTGGAGATCGTGCCGGAGGTCGAGCTGAAGCTGGCGCAGATGAACCGGGACTACGACATTCTCAAGCGGAACTACGACGCGCTGATCACCCGCAGGGAATCGGCGCTGATCGCGCAGCGGGTCGAGGACGACACGCCCAACATCGACTTCCGCGTCGTCGAGCCGCCGGTGGTCCCGCTGACGCCCAGCGGTCCGCCGCGCCTGATCCTCATCCCGGCGGTGCTGGCGCTGGGGGTGGCGGCCGGGCTGGGCTTCGTGCTGCTGCGCATGATCCTGCGCCAGAGCTTCGAAAGCACGAAGGCCCTGCGCGAGGCGTTCGACCTGCCGGTGCTGGGGCGCGTCTCCGACACGGGGGTCGTCAACCGCGCCCATCAGGCCGCGGCCATCGCCATGGCGGCGGCGGCCTCCGGCGCGCTGCTGCTGTGCTTCGCCGGCCTCATCTACCTCCAGCTCATCGCTCCGGCATCGCTCGAACTGGCCGGGTGGCTGCGTCGGGCCCTCGACTCGCTTCCCTTCCTGGCGACCTGAGCAACAACGACCGGTGACGGCATGACGGACAACCACTCCCTGATCGAGCGCGCCGCGCGCCGTCTGGCCGGACGGGGTGGCGTCACCCCCTTGCCGCCGCCCGGCGCCGATCCGGGTGCGGCGCCCGGTTCGGCGCCCGGATCGGCGCCGGGGCGCCTCGTGTCGGTCGACCCCGAGCGCCTGAAGGCCCTTGGCGTCATCACGGCGGACACGTGCGATTCGCGCCTCGCCGAGGAGATGCGGGTGGTCAAGCGCCGCCTGATGCGGCGGCTGCGCCGCCAGACCGTCGCGCCCGCCAGGGACGGCCATGTGCCCGGCGTCGTCACCGTGAGCAGCGCCCGCCCGCGGGAGGGCAAAAGCACCTTCGCGCTCAATCTCGCCCTCAGCCTCGCCCTCGACGACAAGGTCGACACGCTGCTGGTCGACGCCGACCTGCTGCATCCGCGTCTGTTCGCCATGCTCGCCCTCGACCCGGCCGCGGGCGTGGCCGACGTGTTGCGCGACCCGTCCCTGGACCCCGCCGCGCTGCTCTGCCGCGACGAGCGGCTGGGCCTGTCGCTGCTCGACGCCGGGCGGGACGCGCGCGCGACGGCGGAGCAGTTCGCCGCGGGGAAGATGCGGGCCATGGTCGAACGGCTGGCCCGCCCCTCCCGCGACCGGCTGATCATCGTCGATACGGCGCCGCTGCTGATGCACACGGGCGCCCTCACGCTGGCGCAATGCGCCGAGCAGACCGTGCTGGTGGTCGAAGCGAACCGAACGGAGCAAAGCGAAGTCCAGACGGCGATCGACCTTCTGGACGGCACCGGAAACGTCAGTCTCGTTCTCAACAAGGTTCCGGCGGACAATTCAACGGAAGCGTTGCGGGAGGCGTACTGCTACTATTGACGCGCGACATCGGCTTGTCCGGATCAACCGCCGACAGGGAGGGTGCCTCGACCATGCTCCTGCTACTCCGCGCCGTCATTGCCCTCGCCATCGCCGCCGCACCGGCCATGGCCGCGGCCCAGTCTTCCCTCGCGCCCGCCGACCCGGTGGCCCCGGACAGCGCGACCTCGCCGTCCGCGCCGACCTCGGAAGGGACCGTCATCCCGTCGCCCCAGGACACGGCCGCGCCGCGCGGGGGCGACCAGGTCACGCCGCCAACCCGGCCGGAGTTCACCATCGGCACGGCGCTGGAGGGAACCGACAACGTCGACCTGACGCCCTCCTCGCGCAAGGACAGCGCGCTGATCTGGACGCAGACCGGCCGTCTGCGCTGGGTCCGCCTGGGCACCCGGCTGAGCGGCGCCATCGATGCCGCGCTCGACTACGACACCATCTTCGGCCGCGACGACGGCGGGGTCGACCACGCCCTGCGCGCCACCGGCAACGCGCGCGCCCGCGCGGAGGTGCTGGAGGACCTGTTCTTCGTGGACGTCCAGGGCCTGGCCCGGCGGGCGCTGCTCGCCCCGGACGCGCCGATCTCGGGCCTGCGGGCCGGCGGGCGCGGCACCACCCAGCTCACCTCGCTGTCGGTCAGCCCCTTCCTGGCGCACCGCTTCGGCACCTACGCGGAGGGCGAGCTGCGCTACCGGTTCCGGCAGGTCTTCGTCGGCAACTCGACCATCGGCAACCAGCAGACGCACATCGCCAGCGCACGGCTGAGCACCGGCAGCTTCCTGGCGCGGCAGCGGCACACGCTGTCCGCCGTGGCCGAACGGACCAACGCCGAAGTCGAGACCAACGAGGTCGACCGCACCACCGTCCTGCTGGACAGCGAATTCGCCGTCACCGGCGCCATCGCCGCCCTGACCACGGTGGGGTGGGAGAGCGTGCGCTCCCCGGCGCTGGCGGAGGACCCCAGCGGGCTGGTGGTCATGGCCGGCGTCCGGCTGCGGCCGACGCGGGAGTCCTCGGTGACGGTGCGCGCCGGGCGCCGCTACGAGAAGGGCGTGATCGACGCCGAGGCGTACTACGAAATCACCCCGCGCCTCGCGGTGACCGGCACCTACCGCGAGGGCATCCAGGCGCCGCAGCAGGCGCTGACCGGTGTGGACCTGCGCTACGACCCGCAGCTCGATACCTTCGTCGACGAGGCGACCAAGCTGCCCATCGAACGCGACGACGTCGGCCTGGGGCTGGCGACCAGCGTCTACCGCTACCGCCGGTTCGAGGCGGCCGTCGTCGGCACCTACGAGCGCGACCGCATCCGCGTCGGCGGGTCCTACGGGTGGCGCGACTTCGACACCGGCTCCGACCAGACGCTGTGGAGCGCCACCGCCCAGTGGTCGCACCGGCTGACCCGCCGGCTGGGCGCCTCCGTTTCGGCCACCTACCGCGGCAGCGACAGCGGCGGGACGACCGGCCGTTCGGACACGGTCGTCGTCGGCATCGGGGCCGACTACCAGCTCACGGAAAAGGCCTATCTGCTGGCATCGCTGCGTCGCGCCCAGCGCTGGGCGGATCGCGAGGACGCGGGATACGTGGAAAACGCCATCGTCGTCGGCCTGCAGGTGAAATTCTGATGATCGAAGAGCACTACGGCTTCCGGGGCCCCCCGTTCCGCCTGATGCCGGACCCCCGGTTCTTCTACGCCAGCCGGAGCCACCGGGCGGCGCTGGAGTACCTGCGCTACGGCCTGCACCAGGGGGAGGGGTTCGTCGTCATCACCGGCGACGTCGGCACCGGCAAGACGACGCTTCTCCAGCGGATGCTGGAGGAACTGGACGGCGGCGCCTTCGTGGCGGCGGCGATCGTCACCACCGCCGTCGAGCCGGACGATGCCATCCGCCTGTTCCTCTCGGCCTTCGGCGTCCCCGCCCCGGAGCCCGGCAAGGCCGCGCAGATCGAGGCGCTGCGGCGCTTCCTGCTGGGCCAGCGCGAAGCCGGCCGGCATCTGGTGCTGCTGGTCGACGAAGCGCAGAACCTGCCGCTGCGCACGCTGGAAGAGATGCGCATGCTGTCCAACCTGACGATGGCGGGCGAGCCGCTGGTGCAGATCTTCCTGTTGGGCCAGCCGCAGTTCCGGACCACGCTGACCGACCCGAACCTGGAGCAGTTCCGCCAGCGCGTCACGGCGTCGTACCACCTGCGCTCCCTGTCGGCGGCGGAGACGCGGAAGTACATCGAGCACCGGCTGACGGCCGTCGGCTGGACCGGCACACCGTCGTTCAGCGAGGTCTGCTTCGCGCGCATCCACGAGGAAACCGGCGGCGTGCCGCGGCGGATCAACACGCTGTGCACGCGGCTCCTGCTGTTCGGCTGCCTGGAGGAGATCGCCGCCTTCGACGCCCCGCACGTGGATGCCGTCGTCCGCGACTTCCGCAACGAGGAACTGGGGGGCGTCCCGCCCGCACGGCCCCCAACCGCACGCACCGCAACCGCATGGCCCCCGCCCGGATTGCCCGACATGCCGGAGACGGCCGCGCTGGAGGCGCGGATCGCCGGGCTGGAGGCGCTGGTCCGCCGGCAGGAGGCGCTCCTGCGCGCGGTGCTGGGCACCGCCGTCGGCGTGCTGGCGGCCGAGATGAGGACGAGCCCCGATGACGGAGCAAGCGTTGGCGCGACCGGCGCCCGCGGCTGACCGCGTCGTCAACGCGCTGTCGGTCGACGTCGAGGACTACTATCAGGTTTCAGCCTTCGCCGGCGTGGTCGACCGCGCCAGTTGGGACCGCTGGCCGTCGCGGGTGGTCGACAACACCCTGCGCACACTCGACCTTTTCGCCGAATCCGGCGTGCGGGCCACCTTCTTCACCCTGGGCTGCGTGGCGCAGGCCCACCCGCGGCTGGTGGCCACCATCGCCGCCGCCGGGCACGAGGTGGCCAGCCACGGCTTTTCCCACCGCCGCGTCGGCGAGCAGACGCCGCGCGCGTTCCGCGACGACGTGGTGGCGACCAAGGCGCTGCTGGAAGACCAGTCCGGCGCGCCGGTGCGCGGCTACCGCGCCGCCAGCTTCTCCATCGACCGCGGCACGTGGTGGGCCTTCGACGTGCTGGCGGAGGCCGGCTACGCCTACAGCTCCAGCATCCATCCCATCGCGCACGACCATTACGGGGTGCCGGACGCGCCCCGCCACCCGTTCAGGCCGGCGGCGCCGGACCTCATGGAGATCCCCGTGGCGACGGTGGAACTGCTGGGGCGCCGCTGGTCATGCGGCGGCGGCGGCTTCTTCCGGGTGCTGCCCTACGGCTGGACACGGGGCGCGGTGGCCCGCATCAACGCGCGCGAGGGCCGGCCGGCCACCTTCTACTTCCACCCCTGGGAAATCGACCCGGACCAGCCGCGCGTGTCCGGCGCCCCGATGAAGGCGCGGCTGCGCCACTACAGCGGGCTGAGCGGCATGGCGGACAAGCTGCGGCGCCTGCTGCGCGACTTCGCCTGGGACCGCATCGACGCCGTCCACGCGGGGGCCCTGCGGCGGGGTCCGGGGGATGCGGCGTCCGGGAGCTGATACGGCCGGCGCCCGGCCTACGCCGTCTGCCCGGCCGGACGGTAGGGCGACACGTCCGGAACAGCCAGGCCGCCGGTCAGGGCCAGGCGCGACGGGGCGCCGGACAGCCAGCGCCGGCGCCACTCCTGGAACATCAGCACCGTCCACAGCGCGTACTGCCAGTTGCGCCGGCCGGAGCGGTGTTCGAGCCAGCGGCGGCGGATCGGCGCGGGGCTGAGGAAGCCGCCCTCGGACAGGCTCGCCTCGCTCAGCAGATCCTCGGCCCAGTCGGCCAGCGGGCCGCGCAGCCACTGGGCCAGCGGCACCTCGAAGCCCATCTTCGGGCGCTCGAACAGGGCGGTGGGCACATAGCGCGCCAGCACCCGGCGCAGGATCCACTTCGACGCGCCCGGCCGGCCCTTGTACGAGGGCGGCAGGCGCCACGCGAACTCGACGATGCGGTGGTCGAGCAGCGGCACGCGCGCCTCCAGCGACACCGCCATGCTGGCGCGGTCGACCTTGGCGAGGATGTCGTCGGGCAGGTAGGTGAGCAGGTCGACGAGCTGGCAGCGTTCCCTGACGTCGTCGAAGACGCCGGCGCGCGGGTCGAGCCACACCGGGTCCACCGCGTCGCCGGCGCCGGGGACGACCGGCTCCTCCCACTGGCTGACCATACGGCGGTAGAGCGCCTCCGGCGTCGGCATGGCGAACCAGTCCGCCCCCTTGTGCACGCGGTCGCCGACGCGCTCCGGCCGCAGGGCGGCGGGCAGCGGGGCGGCCAGGGCATCCCACATCCCGGTCGGAACCGCCTGCAGGAGCCGCGCCACGCCGCGCCGGGCGCCGGCCGGCAGCAGGCCGGCGACGCCACGGAAGCGCGCCGCGAAGTCGTAGCGCGGATAACCGCCGAACAGCTCGTCGCCGCCGTCGCCCGACAGCGTGACGGTCACCATCCGCCGGGCCAGCGCCGAGACGAGCAGCGTCGGCATCTGCGAGGCGTCGGCGAACGGCTCGTCGTACCAGTCCGCCAGCCGCGGCACGAGGTCGAGCGCCTCGGACGGCGCCACGTACAGCTCGTGGTGGTCGGTGCCCAGGTGGCGGGCGATGGCGCGGGCGTAGGGCGCCTCGTCGAAGGACTGTTCGGCGAAGCCGATGGAGAAGGTCTTCACCGGCTGCGGGCTCTGCGCCTGCATCGCGGCGGTGACGAGCGAGCTGTCGATGCCCCCGGACAGGAAGGCGCCCAGCGGCACGTCGGCGACCATCCGGCGCGCGACCGCGTCGCGCACCAGCGTGTCCAGCGCGTCGATCGCCTCGGCCTCGCTGCCGGCGAACCGCTCCCGCCGGCCTTGCAGGGCCACGTCGAACCCGCTCCAGAACGTCTCCTCGGCGATGGCGCCGGTTTCGTCCACGGTGACGATGCCGCCCGGCGCCACCTGACGGCAGCCGGCGAAGATGGACCGCCGGCCCGGCATGTAGGCGAAGCGCATGTAGGCGGCCAGCGAGGTCCGGTCGACCTCCGGCCGCCAGTCGGGGTGCGCGTGGAAGCTCTTGAGCTGCGAGCCGAAAAACACCATGCCGCCGCCGGTCGCCAGATACAGCGGCTTGATGCCCACGCGGTCCCGCGCCAGGGTCAGCCGGCGCGCCGCGCGGTCCCACAGGGCGAAGGCGAACATGCCGATGAGGCGGCGCGCCGTGCGGGGCACGCCCCAGGCCTCGCACGCTTCCAGCAGCACCTCGGTGTCGGAGCGGCCGCGCGGGCGCAGGCCGGCGGCCTCCAGTTCCGCGCGCAGCTCGGCGGCGTTGTAGATCTCGCCGTTGAAAACGATGACGCTGCGCCCGGAGGCCGACACCATGGGCTGGTGCCCGGCCGGCGACAGGTCGACGATGGCGAGGCGGCGGAAGCCCAGCGCCACGCCCGCCGCCTCGTCCGCCCAGGCGCCGCCGTCGTCGGGGCCGCGGTGGCGCACGCGGTCGGCCATGGCGGTGGCGACGGCGAGGAGTTCGGCCTGCGGATACCGCTGCCGCGTATCGAGAAAGCCCGCAAAGCCGCACATCCTGTGTCCTCCCCCTTGGGCAAGGCAGCATGACGACCATAGCGGCCGGCGTCGCCGGCACGAACGGAGCAAACAGCCTGTCCCGCCGTGCCGAAGGAGGTTACCAGCCTTAGCTTGGCGGCCCCGCCGAAGAGGCGTTGACCCTCCACCGGCCCGCTCGGGATCATGGGCCACCTTTGGAGCTGCCCCATGGCCTTCGCGCTGGACGAGACGCCCCGGGCCGACGCCCGACCGCCGGCGGCCCCCGGGCCGCAGCGGCCGCTGCGCGTCCTTTCCTTCACCACCGTCTACCCGCAGCCGGGAAATCCGGTGCACGGGCTGTTCGTGCAGGAGCGCCTGCGCCACCTGTCGCGGCGGGCGGACGTCCGCGTGGTGGCCCCCGTGGCCGCGTGGCGCCGCCGCCACGGAATGGAGGAGGCCGCGGCCGAGGCGCTTCCGGTGCTGCGGCCGGCCTTCCACTACGTGCCGGGGGTGCTGAAGGGGCTGGACGGCGCGCTGCTGGCCCTGTCGGCGCTGCCGGCGGTGCGCCGCCTGCGGCGCGGCTTCGACTTCGACGTGATCGACGCCCACTTCACCTATCCCGACGGCTTCGCCGCCGTGCTGCTGGGCGCGTGGTTCGGCCGGCCGGTGACGATCACCGAACGCGGCACGCTGATCCCGCTGTCGGCCGATCCCGTGCGCCGCCGGCTGGCCGATTGGGCGCTGCGCCGCGCCGACCGCACCATCGCCGTCGCCGCCAACCTGGCCGAACGCATCCGCGCCTGCGGCATCCCGGCGGAGCGCTGCACGGTCATCGAGAACGGCGTCGACACCGACCGCTTCCGCCCCCAGGACCGTACCGCCGCGCGCGCCCGCGCCGGCTGCCCGCACGGCGGGCGGCTGCTGGTGTCGGTCGGGCACCTGTCGGCGCGCAAGGGGTTCCACCGGCTGATCACGGTGCTGCCCCGGCTGCTCGACCGCTTCCCGGATCTGGCGCTGGCCGTGGTTGGCGGGCCGGGGGCGGAGGGCGACGTGCGCGCCCGCCTGGAACGCCAGGCGGCGGAGCTGGGCGTCTCCGGCCGCGTGCTGTTCGCCGGTGCGCAGCCGCCGGACGGCGTGGCGGCATGGCTGGCGGCCGGCGACCTGTTCGCGCTGGCCACCGATTACGAGGGCTGCCCCAACGTGGTGTGGGAGGCGATGGCGTGCGCCCGGCCGGTGGTGGTGACGCGCGTCGGCCACGTCGCGCACATGGTGCCGCCCTTCGCCGGCCTGCTGTGCGACCGGCCGGACGACGCGGACGAGTGGACGCGGCGCATCGCCGACGCGCTGGACCGCGACTGGGACCGCGCGCGCATCCGCCGCCACGCCGAGGCCCACACCTGGGACCGCGTCGCCGACCGCGTGCTGCGCGAATGGCGGCTTGCCGTCGCCAACCACCGACAACAACCGGAGCCGAAGCCATGAAGCGGCGTTTGATGGACCTGATCCGGTGCCCGGCGTGCGGCGGCCGGCTCGACCTGCGGGTGCGGCGCGAGGCGGACGAGGCGGTGAGCGTCCCCGTGCCCGCCCCCGCCTGCCGGCACTGGTGCGCCCGCCACGAGCGCAGCCTGGAGAGCCGCCCGGCCGGCTTCGCCCCGGACTGCCGCGCCTGCTACGCCGCCGACGTGCGGGAGGGCACGCTGGGCTGCCGGTCCTGCCACGCGCATTATCCCATCGCGCACGGCGTGCCGCGCCTGTTCCGCAACGCCGCCGATCCGGCCGTGTTCGACCCGCGCAGCAACGAAAGCTTCGGCCTGCAGTGGGAGCGGCACCGGGACGGCGACCGCACCTGGTTCAAGAACGACCTGGACCTGCGCCGGGGCGAGTTCCTGCAAAGCCTGGACCTGCCGGCGGACGCGCTGCGCGGCGCGCTGGTCCTCGACGGCGGCTGCGGCAACGGGCGGCTGACGACGGTGGTGTCCGGCTATGGCGCGGAGGTCGTCGGCATGGACCTCAGCCGCAGCGTCGACGGGGCCGAGCGCCGGCGCGCCGGCATCGCCGGGGAGCGCGCGCCCTTCGTCCACTTCATCCAGGGCAACATCATGCAGCCGCCGCTGGCCCCGGCGGCGTTCGACCACATCCATTCCAGCGGCGTGCTGCACCACACGCCCGACACGCACCGCGCCTTCCGCGCCTTCCGGCGCCTCGTTCGGCCGGGCGGGCGCGTGTACGTCCAGCTCTACCGCCGGCGCGAGGCGTGGGTGGGCATCCCCAACCGGCTGATCCGCGCCGTCACGTCCCGGCTGCCGGTCGGCCTGCTGCACCGCCTGTGCTGGGCCGCCGTGCCGCTGCACACGGCGCTCGTCCGCCTCGTCGCCCGCCTGCGCGGCGAGCGGACCGCCATCCACGAGGCCAGCCGGGGCGAGCGCGCGCTCTCCCTTTTCGACAACTACAGCCCGCGCTACCAGCACCGCTACCACCCCGCCGAGGTGCGCCGCATGTTCGAGGCGGAGGGGCTGGCGGAGGTCAAGGACGTGACGCTGGCGAACGAGGCCCGCCACATGGTGGCCTTCGTCGGCACCCGCCCGCCGGAGGCCGTCGCGCCCCGGCGCCAAGCCTCCTGACGGCCATGCTGACGCGGCGCGGCTTCCTCGCCGGTACGGCGGCCCTGGCGGCGGCGCCGGTCCACGGCGCCGCCGCCGGGCCGGACCCGCGCCCGTTCGTGGCGCTGAGCATCGAAAACCTCGACGACCGGCCGCTGGCGGCGGGGCGCTACGTCAGCTTCGGACACGCGTTCCGCCGTGGCGACGTGGCGGCCGGACGGCACCCGGTCGTCCTCTCCCACGACGGCGCCCCCGTGCCGGTGCAGCAGGTGGACCATGAAGCCACGGGGCACGACGACGGCTCGCTGAGCTTCGCCGCCTTCGCGCTGAAGCTGCCCCGCGCCATCCCGCCGGGCGGCCACGCCGGCTTCGCCATCGCCGCCGTGGCGGGGGCGAAGCCTCGGCAGCCCTCGGCTTTGAGCGCGGCGGCGCTGCGCCCGTTCGGCTACCGCGTGATCCTCGCCGTCGGCGGGGAGGAGTGGGAAGCATCGCTGGCGTCCGCGCTCGACGGGCCGGCGAGCCGGCTCGTGGCGGACGGCCCGGTGTGCCGGGAATGGCGCTGCGTCACCCCCTTCCGGCGCGGCGGCGTGGCGCACCCCGACCTGTGGTGCTGCTTCCACGCGCGGCTGCACGAGGACGGGCGGACGGTGCGGCTGGCCGCCCGCATCGCCAACGGCTGGATGGGCAACGGCGTCAACCACGTCATCGCGCGCGCGGCCCTGGTGAACGCCGCCGGGCCGATCGGCGGCTTCGCCTGGACGGACATCCGCCACACCCACCATTCCGCGTGGTTCGCCTTCGACGCCGACGCCCTGCCCCACTGGACCGGCGGCCGGCCGCACGTCGCGGTGCGCGTGGATGCCCGCCACGCCGCCGACGCGCTGGCCGTCTGGCACTACGACCCGGCGATGGCCGGCCACATCGGCCCGCCGTCCGCCATGGACTACAGCGCCACCAGGCCCGCCGGCTATGTGCCGGACTACGTGCCCGGCGACCGCGCCGGCTATTCCGCCAACACGGCGGCCTACGGCGACAACGCCGACCGCGGCGAGCTGGGGCCGCTGCCGAGCTGGAGCGTCGCCCACCTGCTGACCGGCAGCGGGGACTGGGCGCGCTATGACCGGATCCACGCGCTGGCGCTGGCCACCGCCCCCATCCTCTACACGCGCGAGGGCGGCGAGCCGCCGGTGCTGGTCGAGCGCGCCTACCCCGGCATGCCGAAGCCGGAGCCGGCGACCGGCTGGGGCGCCAACGGCACCATCATCGACCCGCCCGAGGCCAACGGCTGGAAAGGCACCGACCGCAACACCGCCGGCCGGGGACCGCGCATCGATTCCTCGCACTGGCCCAACGGCGCGCTGTCGAGCTGGCTCGTCACCGGCGATCCCTGGTTCCTCGACCTGCTGATCGCCAGCGCGGTGCACGCCGTCGGCGTGGTCGACCCGGACCGCCGCAGGCGGACGGTCGGCCGGCGGACCTTCTCCGGGCTGGTGGCGCCGAACAACGAGGTGCGGGGTGCGGCCTGGGCCATGCGCGACCTGTGCAACGCCGCCTGGCTGTGCCCGGACCGGCACCCGGCCAAGCGCTACCTGGAGGATCTGGTCGCGGAGAACTGGGGGTGGTGGGCGGCGACGCTCGGTCCCGGCGGGGGGGTGGGCGGCGACCAGAAGGCGCTGGGCTGGGTTGTGGGCGGCGGGGCCGAGCAGCCGATGTGGGCGGGCGACGCCCTGGCCGTCACCATGCTGATGTCGTACCGCCGCCGCCGGGCGCACGTGGACGCCCTGGTCGACGCCTTCGTCCGCCGCTGGGTGTTCGGGCGGATGGGCGGCGGCCCCGACCCCGGCTGCATCCGCCGCGCCTTCGCCCACCGGGTGGCGGTGCGCGACGGGCCGGACGGGCGCTGGTACCGCACCTGGGGGGAACTGCGCGTGGGCGCCCGGAACGCCGCGAAGGACGGCGTGCCCTACCTGCCGGACGGCGGCTGCCCGGAAGGCGGGCTGGAGGACGGCGGCCTGGAGGATGGCAACGGGCTGCCGATCCGCTGGCCGGGCTGGTGGCGGTACGAGCGGCCGAACGCCTATCCGGCCATCGGCCACATGGCGGCGGCCTGCGGCGTCATCGCCGGAATCGCCGAGGCGAACGTCCCCTATCGCCTCCTCAACCGCGAGGACCGCCTGCCGATGGGTTCGTGGGCGAAGTGCCCCCGTTACCGGATCCGTGCGCCGGGCCACTGACCGGCGGAGCGGCCTTGCCGAGCACCAGCACCCAGTCCTCCCCGTCCGGCGCGCGCAGGGCCTGCCCGCCGCCCGCCACCGGCGGGGCCGGGTGCCAGCGTCCACGACGCGGGTCGAACCAGACGGCCGGCTGCGGGGTGCCGTCGCCGATGGCGACGCGGACCTGCCCCGGCCCGTAGAGGTACAGCACCGACAGGCCGTTCCCGTCGGTGAGCAGATGCGCCGGGCCGCGCACGCGCTCCGGCGCCGGGGCCAGCCGTTCGAACGGCACGGCGCGCACGAAGGCGGCGAGGTGCTCCAGCCCCGCGCCGCTGCCGATCCCCGCCGCCCCGGACATGAGCGCCGCCCAGGCGTTGCGGCGGTTGCGCCCATCCTCCTCGCCCAGGCCATGCTCCTCCTGCACCACCGGCTTGGCCGGGCCGTTGCGGTGGACGAGGCCGAGGCGATGGACGACCCGGTGCTCGACGTCGTTGCCGGCCTGCAGCGCGACGAAGTCCACCCAGTCCGCGTCCGTGAAGGGGAAGACGCCGGGCACCCCGTGCACGCTGACCAGCCGCTTCCACGGGTTGCGGCTTTGCAGATAGCGGCCGTCGCGCTCGATCGCGGCGCGCGACCAACCCTCCTGCCATTCCAGGGCGAGGACGAACAGCGTGTTGGCAAAACCCGACAGGCGCGCCATGCCGTAGCGGAGCAGCCGCCGCCGATCCTCCTCCGGCAGCCGGCCGAAGCCGGAATCATCGGCGAAGAACCAGAGCTGCGCCGCCATCCCCTGCGCCAGCAGGTGCCGCACCCAGCGCTCGTACAGGTGCCAGCGGGCGAGGTCGAACCGGGTCTTGTCGTTGCGCTGCTTGTCGCCCAGCCAGGGCGTGGTGGCCACGCCGCCATAGTCGCCGCGGTTGGCGAGATAGACGCTGATCCGGTTGTAGCCGGCCCGCCGGTGCCGCTCGACCATGGCGGCGCGCAGCTCCTCCGTCAGCGTGTCGGCGAACAGCGTGTGGGAGAAGCGGAACGGTTCCGGCGCCCGGATGTCCAGGAACTTGCCGATCAGGAACGCCGGCCCGCCGTCGCGATGGGCGAAGAAGCGCGGCGATGCCGGATCGACGACGAGCGGACCGGCGCCGAAGGCCCCCGCCAGCCGCCCCTCCACCCGGAAGCTTCCCCGCCGGCCGTCGAGGTCCGGCCGGTTGCTGACCGAGCGCCACGTCCACGCGCCGGGCTCGTCGGCGTGGACGCGCACCTTGAACACGGACCCGCGCCCACCCCCTTCGCCGTCGCCGTCGAAGAAGCCGTCGACGCGGATGACCCGGCCGCCGGGCGACGTGACCTCCGCCGCCACATCGACCTCGGTGAAGGGGTTCGGCGTGCCGGCCGCGTCGAAGGGAACGGCGCTGCGCAGCACGATGTCGGCCGTGCCGTGCACCGGCGTGGTTTCAGCCCAGGCCGGTGTCGCGGCGAGCAGCAGGACGAGGGCGGCGAGCCACCCCCGGCGGCGGTCAGGCACCGGGCGCCGGGCGCCGGGCGCGGGTGACGCGGTCCATGGCATAGATCCAGACCCCCGGAAGCAGGCTGACGACGATCAGCAGGAAGGCGAGGACGGAGGCGGCCAGCGCCGCCTCGGCCGGCACGCCGACGAGGCCGAACAGCGTGACGAACGACGCTTCGCGCACGCCGACGCCGGCCACCGACAGCGGCAGCAGCGTCAGCAGCGTGATGATCGGCAGCATGACGAGGCAGTGGATGAACGAGACCTCCACCCCCAGCGCCCACAGCGCCGTGACGCCCGGCGCCATGCGCAGCAACTGGTAGACCACGGCCATCGCCAGCGCCCACGCCACCATGCCCGGCCGCCGGCGGTAGGCGTCGAGCCCGGCGTGGACCCCTTCCAGCCGCGCCTGCAGCCGGCCGAGCCCGACCGCGCGCAGCGCCCCGCCGGTCGCCCGCCGCGCCGCCGGCAGCATCAGCGCCGCCGCCAGCGCGCCGAGCACCGCGAACCCCGTCCAGCCGGCCGCCGCCACGCCGTCCGGCATGCCCGGCGGCGACAGCAGCAGCCCGGCCTGCACCAGCGCGAACAGCGTCAGCAGCGCGAACGCCCGCTCCACCAGGATGGAGGTGACGGACAGGGCGACGCTGCCGGTCAGGCGCGACAGGCTGTACAGGCGGATCACCTCCGTCCCCACGCCGCCGGGCAGGAACAGCCCGAAGAAGCCGCTGACGAACTGGATGCGCAGCACCGCGGCGAAGGGCACCGCCGACCCGCCCCGGTCCAGCAGCATGTGCCAGCGGTAGGCCGCCAGAAGGACCTGGAGCAGGCCCAGCAGCACGCCGGCCACCAGATAGCCCGGCTGCGCCCGCGCCAGCGCCTGCGCCAGGGCGGCCCCGTCGACCCGCGACAGCACCGCCGCCAGCAGGACGGCGCTGACCACCGCGCGGAACCAGCTCGATCCGATCAGCGCGCGCATGGCCGGCCTTCCCTCAGCGGCGGGTGAAAACCGGGCGGGCGGGGTTGCCCTCGCACACCGAACCGGGCGGCAGCCGCCCGGCCACCACCGCGCCCGGCGCCACGATGCAGCCGTCGCCGATGACCGCGCCGTCCCGCACCACGCACCCCGCGCCGATCCACACGTCACGCCCGATCACGATGCCCTTGGAGACGACCTCCTGCGTGCGGATCGGCCGGTCGAGCCGGTCGAAGCGGTAGCTGCTGGCGATGATCGCCACGTTGGGGCTGATCAGTGCATCGTCGCCGATGCTGATGCCGCGCGCGCCGGACAGGATGGAGCATCCCGTGGCCACCGACACGCGCGCGCCGATGACCAGCGGCCCGTCGGCCGTCTTGATCTTGGTGAAGGATCCGATGGCGGTGCCGCGGCCCATGCGCAGGTTGCCGGTGAACTCCACCTCCGCGCGCGGGCTGACGAAGCAGCGGAAGCGCGCGAGGCACAGCAGGCTGACCAGCGGCGGCGGCAGCAGGAAGCGCCGCAGCAGCTTCGCCGGCTTCAGGCCACCGCGGACCGCGCCACCAGCGCCCGCAGCGTGCCCACGCTGCGGATCGACAGGATCTCGTCCATCGAGAAGCGCACGCCGAAGCGCGCCTCCACCGCCGTCACCAGCTTCAGGTTGGTCAATGAGTCCCATAACGGGGCGTCCTCCGGGGTCAGATCGTCGGTGACGGCCTCCACGTTCAGGTCGAGCAGGTCGGCGACGATCTCGTGCAGGGGGTCCGCGTTCATTCCATCTCCTCCACCTCGACGGCGCCGCAGTCCTCGACCGCCGCGCCGGCGGCGGCCAGCCGGTAGGCCTTGCCGCCGTCGGCCGCGGTGTCCGTCACCGTGAAGCCGCGCGCCTCGTAGAAGTCCGCCACCGGCTGGTTGCGCGGGGCCGGACGGTAGTGCGCCGTCAACGCCCGCGTGCCGTCCGCGCCCGGCCAGCGGCGCTTCAGCGCGTTCGCCATGGCGACTTCGACGCGGCGGCCCAGCGCGCGGCAGCTCAGCAGGAACAGGCGGACGTGCGGCCCTTCCGCCCGATGTTCACCCCCCCCGTGTTCGACCAGGGTCACGCCAACGAGGCCAAGGCGGCCGAAGCGGTCTTCCACCTCGGTCACGCGCAGGTCGAAGCGGCCGGTGTCGAGGAACGCCTCCACCGCGCCGGGGGTGACGCGCTCGACCGTCAGGTTGAACTGGTTGGTCTTGTTGATCAACTGGTGGACGCGGGTCAGGTCGGCCGGGGTGGCCGGACGGATCCGCACGCGCGTCTCCAGCCCGGCAAGATAGTCGTCCAGGCTGGAGGCTTCCGCGCGCAGCGCGGCGCGGGCGCGCTCGACGCGGTAGCCGTCGGCGCGCACCGCGTCCTGCCCGGTGGCCGCCAGCGTCTCGAAGGCGTCGAGCCGGCGGATCAGGCCGGCGTATTCCGCCGGGTCGGGGCCGAGCTGGACCACCTGCACCTCGGGCAGGGCGGCGCGCACCTGCGCGCACTCCGCCGGGTTGTCGTCGACGAACACCAGCGCGTCCAGCCCGATGCCCAGCGTCCGGGCGATGCGGCGCAGCCCCTCCGGCTTGGGGTGCCAGCCGACCTCCATGGCGCTGAAATCGGCCGGGCGGAGCGCCATCTCCGGGTGTTCGGCCAGCACGGCGGCGACGTCGGCGGGGTCGTTCTTGCTGCAGACGGCCAGCAGCACGCCGCGCGCGCGCAGCGCCAGCGCGGCGTGCTGGACCGCGAGGAACGCCTCCCCCTCCGCGCTGCCCGGCCCGATGCGCAGGCCCGCCGGCCCGTCCTCGCCCAGCACGCCGCCCCACAGGGTTCCGTCCAGGTCGAGGACCAGGCATTTGCGCGCCCGGCCCAGCGCCGCGCGGGCGTAGCGGCGGATCTCGCCGGCAAGCGCGGCCGCGAAGCCGTCGCGCCATTCGACGCGGGCGAGCCGCGCCAGCCGTTCGTCGAACGCGCCGTCCTTGCCGTACCGCGCCGCCACCCGGTCGAGGTCGAGCAGGCAGGCGCGCGTCTCGCCGCGCAGCCGGTCCAGCAGGTCGAGGTTGAGGCGCTGGACGAACTCCACCTCGCCCAGGGGATCGCGCAGGTCGGCGATGCCGGCGGCCGGATGGCCGGGGACGGGAAAGTTGGCGACCAGCAGGGTCGCCCCGGTCTCCCGCCGCACCGCGCGGACGCAGCCCAGCGCGTGATCGAGGACGCGATCGAACGCCGCCCGCCGCTCCTCCTCCGGCACCGTCGGGTAGGCCTGGACGAGGCGGGGAGCGAGCACCCGCAACGACAGCGTCAGCACCAGCAGGTCCGGCGCGAACCGGCGCAGGGCCGAGTCCGCCGACAGCACCTCCTGCATCTCCTGCCCGTAGGCGCCGACGTGACTGTCCACGGCCATGCCGTCGGCGGCGCAGGCCAGCTCCACGTAATCGGTCAGGACGCCGGGCACGATGTTGCCGATGTAGCCGATGCGCAGATCGGCCGCCCGCCCCGTGGCGCGCAGCCGGCGCGCCAGGGCCGCCGCGCGCGCCGCCGGCAGGCGCAGCACGTCGGACGATTCGCCCGCCGCATCCGGCGGCAGGACGGGATCGGTGCTTGCGCGCGTGTCCAGCGATGCGGTCATGGCGTTGCCCGTCGTTCCCCGTCGTTCCGAAGGACCGGCGCATTGTCACGGCCCTGGACCGGCAGGGACAACGGCGTGTCTGGAGGGATCCCTGCTCATCCGTATTGGCCTGAATGGAAGAGATCACGCCGCCCCTCCCCGAATTTTACGAAATGCCCGCGCCGTTCACCGCAAACCACCGAATTAGCTCATAAGATCGTCCGGCGTATTCAGGTACCGCTTTCCTGGACCAAACCCATGATTTCGGAGCATTCCCCATGAGGCCTGCCAGATTTTGTCTGGCGGCGGGTAAACTCCACGCACAGCCGCGCCGATCCCCGCCTCGGAATCCTTGCGCCCATGGTGGAATTCCTTGCACGTCCGGATGAACGGACCGCCCCGGACGTGGAAACGGCCGGCGACGGCTACGCGCGGCGCTTCGCCGGCCGCGCCGGGTCCTATCTGCTCAAGGCGCAGGAGGACGCGGCGGCCCGTCTGCTGGGCGCCGCCGGCCCCTGCATCAGCGTGCTGGACGTGGGCGGCGGGCACGGGCAACTGACGCCCTTTCTGCTGGCGCGCGCCCACCGCGTCGTCGTCCACGGCAGCGCGCCGGACTGCGCCGGCCGGCTGGCGCCCCTGCTGGCGCGCCACCCCGGCCGCCTGCGGTTCGTCGTGTCGGGCCTGGACCGGCTGCCCTTTCCGAACGACGCCTTCGACCTCGTCGTCGGCATCCGCCTGATGGCGCACGTGGAGCGCTGGCATGCGCTGCTGGACGAGATGGCGCGCGTGTGCCGCGGCCGGCTGCTGATCGATTTCGCGCCGGACAACGGCGCCAATGCGCTCACGCCGCTGCTTTTCCCCCTCAAGCGCTGGGCCGAAGGCAACACGCGGCCCTACCTGCGCCACCGCCCGGACGCGGTGGCGGCGCACCTCGCCGGCCTCGGCTTCGCGCGCTGCACGGTCGAGCGGCAGTTGCTGCTGCCCATGGTCGTGCACCGGCGGATCGCCGCGCCGCGCCCGCTGGACGCCATCGAGACGGCCGCCCGCCGGCTGGGCCTGACGCGGCGCTGGGGCGGCCCGGCGCTGCTGCTCGCGCAGCGGGAGGCGCCGCCATGATCCGCCCGGCCGACAAGGGGCGGCGCGTGCTGCTGGTCGCCCCGCAGTCCTTCTTCGCCGTCGCCGGCACGCCGTTCAACGTCCTGCAGATGTGCCGCAGCCTGACCGAAGCGGGGTACGAGGTGCATCTGGCGACGCTGCCCGGCGGCGAGACGGTGCCGCTGCCGAACCTGACGCACCACCGCGCCCCGGGCCTGCCGGGGATCGCCAGGGTGCCGGTCGGCTTTTCCTGGGCCAAGGCGGTGTACGACGTGCTGCTGTGCCTGCTGGTTCTGCGTCTGCTGATCGGCCGCCGCTTCATCGCCATCCACGCGGTGGAGGAGGCGGCGTTCTTCGCCATCCCGCTGGCGCGGCTGTTCGGAACCGCCGCGGTCATGGATCTCGATTCCGACATCTGCGGCCAGTTGCGGCAGCGCCGGGGGGCCTCCGCGCGGCTGGCGGGGCCGGCCGGCGCGCTGCGCCGCTGGAGCCTGCGGACCGCCACCTGCGCGGTGACGGTGGCGCCGGCGCTCACCCATCTGGTCGCCGAAGTCAGCCCCGGCACGCCGGTGTTCGAGATCGCCGACACCCCGCTGGACGCGGCGCTGCAGGCCCCCTCGCCGGCCGAGGTGGCGCACCTGCGCCGCACGCTGGGCGAGGCGGAGGCGCAGTGGATCGTCTACACCGGCAACCTCGACGCCCGGCAAGGGGTGGAGCGGCTGGTGGAGGCCATGCCGCGCGTGCTCGACCGGCGCCCCGACGCGGCCCTGCTCGTCGTCGGCGGCGAGGCGGAGGAGGTGCGGCGGCTGGAGGCGCTGGCCGCGCGGCTCGGCGTCGGCGCGCGCGTGCGGTGCGTGGGAAAGCACCCGCCGGCCAGCATGCCGGCGTTCATGGCGCTGGCCGCCGCCCTGGTGTCGCCGCGGCTGGAGCCGCTGGTGACGCCGCTGAAGATCTTCAGCTACATGGCGAGCGGACGCCCGATCGTCGCCACCGACCTGCCGACGCACACCGCCGTGCTGGACGACCGCACGGCGATTCTGGTCCCCCCCACGTCCGAGGGCCTCGCCGGCGGCATCCTGGCCGCGCTGGAACAGCCGGAGCGCGCCGCCCGCCTGGGCGAGCAGGCCCGCCGGGCGGCGCTGAGCGAGTACGGCTACGACCGCTTCAAGCGCCAGATGCTCGGCCTCTACGCCTTCGTCGCCCCGCGGGCGGGACGGGCAGCCACGGCGTGACCCGGACGGCGGCCAGAACGCCCGCGCCGGTGCTGACGCCGTTGGCCAGCACGTCGGCGACCGAGGAGTCGCGATGCACGATGACGACCTGCAGCGCCTCCAGCGCCAGCGAAAAGGCGGCACCCGCGGCCAGCACCGCGACCCCCCAGCGCCAGCCGGCAAGGCCCCGCCGCCGCAGCGCCAGCGTCAGCAGGAAGCCGAGTGGCGCGAAGGCGGCGAGATTGCCGGCCAGGTCGATCCAGTCGCGGACCGTCTGGCCGGGCATCAGCACGTTGAACCGGTCGAGCGAGAGAAGCTTCTTCCCCGACCGGACCGGATAGGACGCCGGCGCCGTCAGGCGGACCGCCTCGCCCGGCAGGCGCGTGCGCAGCCCGTCCGTTCCGGCGGCGAAATCGACGGCCAGCAGCGCCCCGTCCACCCCGCCCACCCCGTCGTCGTCGGCGCCGGCGCCCGGCCCGGCATCGAAGCGCGCCTTGACCTCCCGCCCGTCCAGCGCCCGGTCGAACAGCGCCACGGCCCACAGGGCTCCCCGCCAGGGCCGGTTGCCCGACACCTCGTTGCCGAAGGCGAGCCCCTGCCCGGCGTCCCAGGCCGCGAGGCTTCCCCCCGGCCCGTCGGCCTGCGTATGCCGCACCCCGTCCACGTACAGCACGCGCCGCACGCCATCGTAGGTGAAGACGAGGTGGCGCCGCGCGGTGTCGTGGAACACACCGGGCGCGCGGAGTTCGGGGCCGTGGCCGCGGGGATCGGTCGCCGAGGTCCGCAGCCGGACGACCAGCGCGTCCTTGTCCTGTCCGACGACGAGGTTGTGCACGTTCGGCCCGGCCGAATAGGCGAGCAGCCGGGCCGGGCCCCGCTGCCCGCCGTCGGCGCTGGCCGCCCACAGCTCCACCGTCAGGGCCCCGGCCCCGGCGATCCGCCGCGCCAGCCCACCCGGAGCCGGATCGGCGCGGATCAGCCCCGGCGCCGCGAAGACGGCGGCGTCCGCGCCGGGCGGCAGCACCACCCCGTTCGTCCTCGCGGCCGGCAATTCGAGGCGGAACGGGAACGCCAGGATCGCCGCCAGCAGGGCCGCGTAGCCCAGCGCGGCGAGGTCCACCAGCCGCCACACCCTCACCGCCCCGCCCCCAGCCGGCTCACGCCGCCTTCGCCATCAGGCTGGCCACGTCGTCGCACACCGCGTCGACGCTGCGGCCTTCGAGGAACAGGCGATGCCAGATCTCCAGGTTCAGGACGATCCACAGGCGGTAGCTGTGGTCCTGCGCGCCGGACAGGTGTTCGTCCAGCAGGGTGCGCAGGGCGGCGCGTTCGAACAGGCCCAGCTCGACGAAGCGCGACTGGGCGAACGCGCCTTCCAGCAGGCCGCGCAGTTCGCCGCGCATCCAGGCGCCGAGCGGGAAGCCGAAGCCCTGCTTCGGCCGGTTCACCAGCTCCGCCGGCAGGTAGCGCGCCGCCACCTCGCGCAGCGCGTGCTTCAGGCGCAGCCCCCTGAGCTTGAGGTGCGCCGGCAGGCCCGCGGCGTGTTCGACCAGTTCCACGTCGAGGAGCGGCGAGCGGCATTCCAGGGAATGGGCCATGCTCATGCGGTCGACGATCATCAGCAGGTGGTCGGGGATGCGCGTCATCAGGTCGGTGTAGAGCATGCGGTCGACCGGATGCGCGGCGTGCCCGGAATCGAAGTGCACGAGGATGCGGGCCAGCGAGTCCGGGTCGGCGACGGCGCGCTGCGCCTCTGGGGTGAACAGCCGGCGCTGCCGGTCGCGGTCGAAGCGGTGGAAGCTCATGCTCTCCGCGTAGCGCTCGCCCGCCGTGAAGCCGGCCATGCGCTGCAGCCACCGGGCCTTCTGCGCCAGGCTCTTGTAGGCGAAGGTTTCCGGCAGCAGGCCGATGGCCGGCCCCATCACGCCGCCGCGCAGCCAGCCGGGCAGCAGCGCGTACCACCCGGCCAGCCGCTGGCCGGCGAAGCGGTCGTAGCCGGCGAAGTTCTCGTCGCCGCCGTCGCCGCCCAGCACCACCTTGACCCGCCGCGCCGCCTCGCGCGAGGCGAGGTAGACGCCGACGCCGAAGGGGTCCGACGGTTCGTCGAGCGCGTGCACCATCGCCGGCACGAGATGGACGAGGTCGGCGTGCACGCGCCGCTCGTGCGCCTCCAGCCCGCAGGCCTGCGCCGCCATGCGGGCATAGGGCAGCTCGTCGAAGCCCTGCTCCTCGACGCCGATGGAGAAGCTGGGGACCGGCCCGGCGGCGTGCCGCGCCATGATCGCGGCGACGAGGCTGGAATCGATGCCGCCGCTGACGAAGGCGCCGACCGGCACGTCGCTCAGCAGGTGCGCCCTGACGGTTTCCTGCAGCTTGGCGTCCAGCGCGTCGATCGCCTCCCGCTCGCCGCCGCCGCGTTTGCGGGTGAAGTCGAGCTGCCAGTAGCGTTCCGTCTCCATCCGGCCATCGCGCCACGTCAGCCGCGTGGCGGCCGGCAGCTTGCGGATACCGCCGAACAGGGTGTGTTCGTCGGGCAGGAAACGCAGCGAGATGTAGTGCCACAGCCCATCGAGGTCGATGCGCGGCGACGCGGAACGCGCCGCCAGGATGGCCTTCACCTCGGACGCGAACAGCAGCCGGTCGCCGTCGAGGGCGTAGTACAGCGGCTTCTGCCCCAGATGGTCGCGCGCCAGCAGAAGCGTGCCTTGCCGGCTGTCCCACAGGGCGAAGGCGAACATCCCGCGCAGGCGGCGCACGCAGTCGCCGCCCATCTCCTCGTAGAGGTGCAGGATCACCTCCACGTCGGTGCCGGTGCGGAAGCGGTGCCCGCGGGCCAGCAGGTCGCGGCGCAGCTCCGGGCTGTTGTAGATCTCGCCGTTGCAGACGAGCTGGAGCGTGCCGTCCTCGTTGGCGATCGGCTGCCGGCCGTTGGCCGGATCGACGATGGCCAGCCGGCATTGCCCGAGCGCCATCCGCCCGTCCTCGAAGTACCCTTCGCCGTCCGGCCCGCGGTGGCGCAGCGCGCCGATCATCCGCGCCACCAGCGCCCCGCCGCCGTGCCCGGCGGCACCCGCGATTCCGCACATCGACGCCTCCCTCAGTGTCAGATCAGGCCCTGCCGCCGGTACCACTCGCCGGTGCGCCGCAACCCCTCGTCGATGCCGACGCGCGGGCGGTAGCCCAGGTCGCGGCGCGCCTTGTCGATGCGGAAGGCCCGGTTCTGGCTGAACCAGTGGACGCGGCGCGGGAAGATCGGCGGACGCACCTTCAGCGGCCGGCACGCCGCCTCGCACACGTGCGCCGCCACCTCCAGCGGCCACAGCGGCAGGTGGTCGATGCGGATCCGCACGCCCATCGCCTCCGACACCTTGCGCACCAGCGTCTCGATCTCCAGGTACTCGTCGTCGGCGATCAGGTAGGCCTGGCCGGACCCGACCCCCGGCCGGGCGGCCAGCAGGAAGGCGTCGACCATGTTGTCGATGTACAGCGGGTGGTAGTAGGTCCGGCCGCTGCCGAACATCGGGAAGCGCCCCCTGGCGACCCGGCGGAACAGCATGACGAAGCGCTCCGGGTCGCCGGGACCGTAGAGGGCGGCCGGGCGCAGGGTCACCGTGTCCATGCCGCGCCGGGCGAATTCCGCGACGACCTTTTCGCCCTCGTACTTGCTGAGCTGGTAATGGTCGGCCGGCTGGATCGGCGCGTCCTCCCCGGCGGGCGGGTCGGCGACGTCGCCGTGCACGCCGCAGGTGCTGCAGTACACGACCTTGCGCGCGCCCGCCTCCTCGGCCGCCCGCAGGACGTTGCGGGTGCCGCCGACGTTCACGGCGTCGTAGTGCGCGTCCGGCGCGTCGTATTCGCGGAACGCGGCGGCGAGGTGGAAGACCACGTCCGCCCCCTCGGTCGCCCGCCGCACGAGGTCGGCGTCGGTGACGCTGCCGATCAGCAGCCGCGCGCCGGCCCGCGTCAGCTCGTCGTCCTTCAGGCCATGCTTGTTGTCGAGGGCGGCGACGTCCCACCCCTCGGCGAGCAGACGCCTGACCAGCGCATGCCCCGTGAACCCCGTTCCTCCGGTCACCAGCGCCTTCATGGCCCCATTCCCCTTCTTCTTGGTTCATCCGGTTCGAAAAGCCGGTCCAGCACCTGCTCCGCCACCACGCGCGCGGTGGTCAGCTTGACCCCCGACACGCTGACCAGGCCCCGCGGTCCGCCGCGCCGGCCGTGGTCCAGCAGCACGTCGCGCCCGGCCGGCTCGGCGGAGCCCGGCGCGCGCGCCGGCAGCAGGCCCGCGTGCACGCGCACCACGTCGCGCGCCGTCAGCGCCAGGGCGGGCACCGCCGCGTTCAGCGCGTCGAGCAGCGCCGCGACGGCGGCCTCGCCCGGCCGTGGCGTTTCCGGCCCGCGCTGCCACCGCTCGTAGCGGGTGCCGGCCAGCAGGCGCCCGCCGCAGGCGCGCAGGAACAGCGCCGGCCCCGCGCCGCCCGGCGGGAACAGGGCGAGCGCCGTCGAGGCCGGAGGCTCCCGGTCCAGCAGCAGGTTGAAGGCGAGCACGGGATGGAACAGGCCCGCGTGGTCACGGTCGAAGGCGGCGGCGACGGCGCGGCACCACGGCCCGGCGGCGTTGACCACCGCCGGGGCGGACAGCGTCCGCTCCGCCCCGCCGTCGCGGTCCAGCACCCGCACGCCGCGCACCGCGCCGCCGCCGGTCAGCAGGCCCCGCGCCTCCACCCCCTCCAGGCACACCGCGCCGGCGGCGCGCGCGCGGCGCACCACGTCCGGCACCAGCGCGGCGGGATCGTCGAAGGCCCCGTCGAACCACAGCGCGCCGCCGCGCAGGCCCGTCCGCCGCACGGCGGGAAAGCGGTCGATGACGGATGCCCGGTCGAGCACCCGGCCGGCCGGCAGCCGCGAGCGCGGACGCAACGCATCGTGCAGGCCCAGCGCCAGCCGGAACACGGCGGTCCGGCGCAGGCCGTCGCCGTACAGCGGCATCAGGCAGGCCAGCGGCTCCACAAGGCCGGGAAGGGCCGACAGCATCCAGGCGCAGGCGCGCGCCGAGCGCCGGTGGCGCCGCAGGTCCAGCGTCTGCAGGTGGCGCAGGCCGCCGTGCACGATGCCCAGGCTGTTGCCGCTGGTCGCCGCGCCGAAACGGTCGCGCTCCAGCAGCAGCGGGCGCAGGCCGCGCTCGGCGGCGGCCAGCGCGATCATCGCGCCGTGGATGCCGCCGCCGACCACGATCAGCCCGGCGTCGCCGGTGGTGGCCGCGCTCATGGCGCCGTCTCCCCGGCGCCGACGGGCAGCCGGGCGGGGGCGTTGCGGCGCAGGCCGATCTGGTCGCGCACGAAGGCGAGCGGGCCGATCCGGCGGCCGAAGACGCGCGGCTGGCCCGTCAGCCCGGTGAGCAGCCGGCACACGGCCGCGGCCGGGCGCTCCGCATCCCACACCCCGGGCAGAACGAAGCCGTATTGCCCGGCGCGGGTTCCGTGGCGGGCCAGCGGCAGCGGGTCGCTGCCCGGCAGCACCGGCACGCCGCACCGCACCGCCCAGCGGAACGGTGCCGGTGTCGGGAATCCGATGGGCCGCCCCCCGTTGTCGCCCAGGAAGATCCGCTGCGGCGACGCCGCCTCGACCAGCCGCCGCATTACCGGCATCGGCAGGGCGCGCCATTTGCCGAACGCCCAGGGCAGGACCGCCACGGCGCCGCCGTCGAGCACGCGCGCCACCGTCGCCGCCAGCGGCTCGCCGTCGGGATGCGGCCGGTCGACGCCGAGCGCCAGCACCTCCACCCGCTCCGCCGTGGCGATCTGCCGGCCGCCGACGAGGACCAGCACGCCCCCGCCGGCCCGCCGCGCCAGCCAGGAGCCGCCCTCCGCCGTCGTCTCCATCCGCCAGGGCGAGCCGCCGAGCCGGCGGGCGAAGGCCTCGGGATGCAGGGTGCGCGCGGTGCCGGCCAGCATCAGGCAGCCGGTCGCCCCCGCCGCGCAACCGAGCGCGCCCGCCGCCGCGCGGATGTTGGCGAGCGCGGCGTCCAGGAACGCGGCGGCGTCGAACACGTCGTAGAGATGGACGTGCGCGTCCACCAGCAGCGGTCCGGCCGGCGTCATGCCCGTCGTCATACCGGTCACCGGCCGATGACTTCGGTGACGCGGTAGGGCGAGGTGCGGCGGCCGCGCGTGAAGATGATCACCTCGCCGATCAGGCCGATGGCCACCAGTTGCACGCCCAGCACGATCAGCAGGACCGCCAGCAGCAGCGCCGGCCGTTCCGCCAGCGGCATCTCGAACAGCAGCCTCTGCACGACCAGGACCAGCCCCAGCAGCCCGCCGGCCAGCGCCGAGCCGGTGCCCAGCAGCCCGAAGAAGCGCAACGGCTTCATGGTGAATTTCAGCAGGAACACGATGCTGATGATGTCCAGCAGGCGGCGCATCCAGATGCCGGGGGGAAGGGAAGGCCGGTCGCGGTCGTCCGGGTGCTGGGGAAGGGCGATCTCCTTGACGCGGAAGCCGCGGCTGTGCGCGATCAGCGGCAGGAAGCGGTGCTGGTCGCCGTACAGGTCCAGCTCGCCCGCCACCTCGCGCCGCATGACCCGCACGCCGCAGCCGAGGTCGTGGAACCGCCGGCCCAGCGTGACCCCGACCAGCCCGTTGAAGACCGCGGTCTGTGCCCGGCGGAGCAGGCCGTCGACCCGCGGCGCCCGGCGGGCGACGATCATGTCGGCGGCGTCCAGCGCGGCGATCAGGCGGGGCAGCGCGGCGCCGGGGACCTGGGGGTAGGAGGGCAGCGTCAGGATCACCTCGCCCCGTGCGTGCACCGCGCCGACGCCCAGGCAGGCGGCCTCGCCGAAGGGCCGGGCGAGCGAGACGATGGTGACGTCGCAACCCTCGCGCGTCACGCGGTTCAGCGCGGCCAGCGCCTCGGGATACTCGCCGTCGAGGACGCAGACGATCTCGTAGGGGCGCCCGATGGCGTCAAGGCCGCGCCGGTACTCGCGGATCAACGCCTCGATCGCCTGTGCCCGTTCCGTGACGAGGACCAGGGCCGTCAGCCAGACGGCCGAGGAGGGTTCGCTGTTCATGGTCGACGGTCCTTTCCGTCTCGCTCAGGAACTCACCGATGCGGAAGTCGCCGGACGCCTGGACGAGCTGCGTCAGCACCCCCAGCGTCGCAAGGAAGGCCGCCGTGGCGGCGGCCAGCAGTCCGGAGGCCAGCAGCATGAACGCGGGCTCCGCATCGCCGTCGAAGAACCCGGCGGTCAGCAGCAGGCCAGAGAGGATCCCCGCCGCCAGCGCCGGCGCGTGGAACAGCGCCGATGATCCGCGCCCGGTCAGCAGGATCGCCTTCAGCGCCAGCATGTCGGCGGCAACCTTGAAGGTGCGCGACAGCCCGTACTTCGACTGGCCGAAGCGCCGCGCACGGTGATTGACCGCCACCTGCGCGATCCGCGCCCCGGTGACGGACACCAGCGCCGGCAGGAAGCGGTGCATGTCGGAATACAGCGGCAGGCCGCGGATCACCCCGGCGCGGTACGCCTTGAGGCCGCACCCGGTGTCGCGGATCCACACGCCGGTCACCCACGCGAGCAGGCGGTTGGCGACGCGCGAGGGCACCTTGCGCGACCACAGGTGATCCTGCCGGTTGCGCCGCCAGCCGGTGACCACGTCGTAGCCTTCCCCGATCAGGCGCATCAGCGTGGGGATGTCGGCGGGGTCGTTCTGAAGGTCGCCGTCCATGGTGACCAGCACCGCGCCCCGCGCGTGGTGGAAACCCGCCGCCGTCGCCGCCGTCTGCCCGAAGTTGCGGCTGAGCCGGACGACCCGCACCCGCCCGTCGCGGGCGACGATGGCGCGCAGCCGGTCGACGGTGGCGTCGGTGCTGCCGTCATCGACGAACAGCAGCTCGAAAGACCAGGGCGTGCCCTGCAGCGCGTCGGCCACCGCCTGATAAAGAGGTTCCACGTTGTCCTCTTCGTTGAGGACCGGCACGACGACCGAAAGATCGATCCGCCCGTCCATCAACACCCCCTGTGTTTTTCTTGCGTTGCGGCGACACGTCTTAAAATATCACCGAATACTGTAGATGCCGGTCCACCATTGGGCGTTAATTCGATCGTGCAGACCGCAGGAGCGGCACGATCCAGGCGACGGCAAGCAGACCGAGGCCGAGATAGCTGGGGATGTCGCGCAGGGCGGGTTCGTGCACGTGAAGGGCTTCGACGGCAAAGCGCCCGGGCCCGGTGAAGCGACCGCGCACCGACACGGTTTCCGCGCGGTCCGGGCAGTCGCCATCGACCGCCACCGCCTCGCCCGCGTAGGCTCGCAGGCGGCAGCCGCCCCGATCCGGCGTCAGTTGCGCCCGGTCGAACTCGGCGGCGCGGCCGGGGCGCAACTCGGCGTGGCGCAACGTCTGCACGAAGTGCGCGTCCGCCGCCTCGGCCGCCGGCAGCAGCGGCAGCGGCGCCAGCAGATACGCCGCGAACAGCGCCGCCGCCGCGACGGCCCGCCGTGGCGCCGGCACGGCGAGGGGGACGGCGGCGCCAGGCCTTGCCAGCATCCACACGGCCAACAGGGCGCCCACGGCGCTCAGGGCGACGATCGCCGGCTCCTCCGGCCAGACGATCCCGACGTTGAACCCCGCCCACGACCACGGCGCCAGCAGCAGCGAGCCGTTTCCCCATTTCGCTTCGACGCCGTCGAGCAGAAGGTGGAGAAGCCCGTTGCCGGCCAGAATGGCGAACACCATGCGCGGCCGGCGCGAGACCAGGGCCAGCGCCCCGCTCAACAGCACGACGAAGGCGAGGCTGGACTGCACGGATGCGTAGAGGCGCAGGTCGAACGGGTCGACGCCGGTCGCCAGCGCCCGCACCCCGCGCTGGACGATCCACGGCAGGTCCGGGATCACGGCGCTCAGCAGGATCCATTTGGCGTCGGCCGTCGGAGCGACGGCCCGCGTGACGGCTCCCTGTACGGCGAAATGCACCAGCGCGTTCGGCATGCCACACCCGCTGCCCGGTCCAGTCAGGATCGCCGCAGGATGGTGACGGCACGGCGCCGGGCGCTCAATGCCGCGCAAGCCTTATCCCGGAAGGATCCAAGGACCGGCCACCACCCCCTTCGCCCGAGTAAGGAATGGCCACGCCGCCGCAAACGTAGATGCGCGTCTGCCACGTTCTCATCACACCGGTAACGTTCCATCCCCCCTGATGGAGATCCCGGTTTTACCCACACGCCACTCTAATATAACAATGGATGATGTGCATTGGTGCCCGTAAAGTTGTTCACTTGAACGATATTTATTTTTGTGTGCATTCCGCGTCGGGCAATCTCAAGCCCTCGTTTTGGAGGGACCAGCGCCAACTCTCCGTCAGTTTCGACCGGCCCTCACGTCGCGGGAGGTGGACCATGTTGCGTGTGTTCAACATCTTCATGCCGCTGACGCTGTTCGCGCTGCTGGCACTGGACGCGCTCGTCCTCGGGGCGTCGTTGCTGGTCGGCGTGACGGCCTGCGGCGAGGACTGCCGGATCGTCTCGCGCGACCGCGATCCCTTCGCCGCCGCCACCCTCTACATCCTCTTCTTCATGGCGGCGCTCTTCGCCATGGGGCTCTACCAGCAGCGGTTCCTGCGCGAGATGTGGGAAACGAACGGACGGCTGGTCATCAGCCTGCTGCTGGCGACCGGCGCGCAGATCGCGGCGTGCGCGCTGCTGGGCATCGCCTGCATCAGCGACGGCGTGCTGGCGCCGTCGGCCGGCGCCGCCTTCGTCGGCCTCGCCCTGGTGCGCAGCGCGCTGTGGCTGCGCCGCTCCCACCATCCGACGCGCAACCGCGTCCTGGTGCTGGGAACCGGGCACCGCGCGCGCGCCATCGAGCACGCCGAGGACACCATCCGCCCCGCCCGCTTCCGGTGCGCCGGCTTCGTGCCGCTGGAGGACGGCGTCGTCGAGCTGCCGCCGCACCGTCTGGTGCGCTGCGACGACCTGCTGGCCGTCTGCCGGTCGCAGGAGGTGAGCGAGGTCGTCGTCGCCTTCGACCGGCGGCAGACGCGGGTGCCGCGGTCGCTGCTGCTGGACTTCCGCCTGCGCGGCATCCGGGTCGTCGAAGCCTCGGTCTTCATCGAACGCGAACTGAAGCAGGTGGAGATCGACGCCTTCTACCCGGAGTGGGTCATCTATTCGAACGGCAGCACGCTGGAACCGCTGTCGATGGCGGTCAAGCGCGCGTTCGACGTCGGCATCAGCCTGGTCATGCTGCTGGCGACGCTGCCGATCATGGCGCTGACGGCGCTGGCGATCTGGCTGGAGGACGGACGGCCGGTCTTCTACGTGCAGGAGCGCGTCGGCCAGCACGGGCGCGTGTTCCGTCTGCTCAAGTTCCGCAGCATGCGCGCGGATGCGGAGAAGGACGGCGTGGCCCGCTGGGCGGCGCGGGGGGATTCGCGCATCACGCGGGTCGGCCGCTTCATCCGCACGACGCGCATCGACGAACTGCCGCAGATCATCAACGTGCTGCGCGGCGAGATGAGCTTCGTCGGCCCCCGCCCGGAGCGGCCGGCGCTGGTCGGGCAGCTTGAGAAGGAAATCCCTTCCTACCACATCCGGCATCTGGTGAAGCCGGGGATCACCGGCTGGGCGCAGGTCTCCTACACCTACGGCGCCTCCATCGAGGACGCGCGCGAGAAGCAGAAGTTCGACCTGTACTACATCAAGAACTATTCGCCGCTGTTCGACTTGGCGATCCTGCTGCAGACGGTGCGCGTCGTGCTCTGGCCGCAGGGCGTGCGGTAGGGGCGCGTCCCATAGCCGTCCGGGTGGCGGCTGCGCCACGCCCAGGCGGTGGCGATGATGGCGTCCAGGTCGGGAAGGCGCGGTTCCCATCCCAGCTCGCGGCGGATCCGGTCGGACGATGCGACGAGCACCGCCGGATCGCCGGGGCGGCGCGCGCCGATGCGCACGGGGACGCGGCGGCCGGTCACGCGTTCGGCGCACGCGACGACCTCGCGCACGCTGTGGCCCCGGCCGTTGCCCAGGTTGTAGCGGACGCTGCGTTCCTCCAGCACGTCGAGCACGCGCAGATGCGCGGCGGCGAGGTCGCAGACGTGCACGTAGTCGCGCACGCAGGTGCCGTCCGGCGTGTCGTAGTCGTCGCCGAAGATCTCGATGTGGGGCCGGCGGCCGGCGGCCGCGTCCAGCACCAGCGGGATCAGGTGCGTCTCGGGGTCATGGTCCTCGCCCAGGTGCCCGTCGGGGTGCGCGCCGGCCGCGTTGAAATAGCGCAGGCAGGCCGAACGCAGGCCATGGCAACGGTCCGCCCAGTGCAGGCAGCGCTCCACAAGGAACTTGGACTCGCCGTACGGGCTGCCGGGGTCGACGGCCGTCTCCTCGTCGATCGGCATGCGTCCGGGCACGCCGAACAGGTTGGCGGTGGAGGAGAACACCAGCTTGCGCACGCCGCCCCCGATCGCCGCGCGGATCAGGTTCAGCGAGGTGACGAGATTGCCGTGCAGGTAGGCGTGCGGGTCGCGCATGGACTCGCCCACCAGCGCCAGCGCCGCCAGATGCAGCACCGCGTCGAAGCGCCAGGCCGCGAAGACGCGCGCCAGCGCGCCGGCGTCGGCGAGGTCGGCTTCGACGAACACGGCCTCGGGCGGCACCGCGGCGCGGTGCCCCTGGCTGAGGTTGTCGAGGACGACGACGCCATAGCCGGACCCGAGCAGTTCCGCCACGCAGTGGCTGCCGACGTAACCGGCACCGCCGGTGACCAGGACGGTCTTCGATGGCGACATGGGCGGCGATATGGGCAGCGACATGGGCGGCGGCGCTCCTTGCGCATGGGGTCGCCTTACGGCGCGGCGGCGGCTTGGGCGGTGTGGCGCCGGTAGACGTCGCGCAGATGCTGGGTGTCGAGCTTGATGTTGTGGTGGCGGAACGCCTCGACGCGGATGATCGCGGCCACCTCCGGCCGGACGGAGAACACGGCGTCCGCGCGATCGAGGAAGCTCGCCCGGTCGATCGTCGGCTCGAACATCCGGTCTCTGGAGGTGTAGAAGACCACGATATCGCCGTCGATCAGCAATGTGTGGCTTTCGTGGATCAGGTCGGCGTGGGTCTGCTTGAACAGCGCGTTGAGGTCGCCGAGTGTCAGGCCGCGCGCCTCGTCGATGATGTCGCTGATGCGCCCGCGCCAGTAGACGTCGCGCCCGTGGATCACGAGGCAGTCCTGCACGCGGTACCAGCCGCCGTCGAACGCGGACGCGACGTCGTCCGTCACCGCGCACAGGTTCGGGCCGCGGAACAGGTGGTCGCCGGTGGCCGGGCAACGCCGCATCTCGACGTAGTCGGCCAGCGTGCCGATGGGATGCGCCCCGTCGCGGGGCCGGTGCGGCGGGTCCCCGGCGGCCTGTTCGAGAACGGCGGCCGGTGGCAGGAGCTCGGTGCTGCCGTAGACGACGCACACCTTCCCGGCGCCGGCCTCCAGCATCTCGTCGACCATGGTCTGGTCGATCAGGCTGCCGCCGGTCAGCACCACCCGGACCGTCTTCAGCAGCCCCGGCCCGTGCGCGCCGGACTTCAGGATGCGCCAGTTCCAGGGAAACAGGCAGACATGGGTGATGCCCTTCGTCTCAAGCGCGTCGACGATCAGCTCGTGGTCGTACTTGATCAGGTGCAGGTCGCCGCCCGCCAGCAGCGCCGGAACGTAGGTCAGCGACAGGAAGCCGACGTGGTTGAAGTTGTAGTACAGCAGCGTGGCGGAGGCGGCGTCGTAGAAGCGCCCGGCGGCGTGGAGCGACGGCGCCAGCAGGCTGGCGTGGGTGTGGCAGACCTTCTTCGGTTTGCCCGTCGTGCCGGAGGTGTAGGTGAACAGGCAGACGTCGTCCGGCGCCGCGGCAAAGGCCCGGACCGGCGGCGCGGCGGAGACGTCGATGGCGCCGGCCTCCGGAATGCCGATCAGCGGCAGCCCCGCGTCGGCGGCGAGCCGGCGCTCCTCCTCCAGCAGCGTGTAGCCCGCGTTGTGGAAAACGACGCGGACCTCCCGCGTTTCGGCGGCGCGGCGAATGATCTGGTCGGGGTGGCCCGACAGGGAGAACACGATGCCCCGCTCGCCGCACGCCAGGATCAGCGCCAGCGACGCGATGCTGTTGCTGCACAGCAGGCCGACGGCGTCGCCCTTTTCCAGCCCCAGGCGCGACAGCTCCTGGTGGAAATGGTCGATGTAGCGGCAGAACCCCTGCCGGCTGAGGCCACCCATCGAGACGTCGTGCAGCACCGTTCCCTCGGCAAGGCACGCCCGGCTGAGTATCGCCGGGTCCGGAGCCGTCCTGGCCATCGCATCCCCTCCTCGTTGCCGTCTGCGAGATCCTTCAGAACCGGGCGTTCTCACCGGCCGCCGGTTCGGCGGCGTGGTCGCGCGCCGGCCCGCGCCCTTCATGGGCCATGGCGTCCCCCGGCGGCTGCGAACAGCTGACACCCGGCGTCGGCGGCCGTCCACGGAGCAAAGGCCGTGGCGCGCGTTCGGAAAGCGCACCCGCGTTCGCGCCATCCGCCCGCAACCGAGGATACCCATGCGAGAGGCGCACGCCCGCCCGAAGGGACATGGACAGCCCGGCCCGACGGCCTTGCGGTCGTTCCCCGGACGGGAGGGAACAGGATCATGGCGCCTCCGGCGAGGGGCCGCACAGCAGGCGCCACGCGGCGCGGGCCAGCGGGCGGGGCAGGCGGGCGATCAGCAGCTTGACCGCCAGCCTGCGGCCGCCCGTGGACGCCGGCAGGCGCGCGGCCACGCCGGCGAGGGCGTCGAGGCGGCCGGCGGCGAAGCACGCGTGCACCGCCTGCACGCGCCGCCGCAGCAGTTCGGTGCGCAGCGCGGCCGCACACCGGCGGGCGGCGTCGTGGTGGGTGAGCGCGTGCTCCAGGATGGCGATCTCGCCGATCAGGCAGTCCGACTGGCGGGCGGAGAGATTGCCCGCGTGCCGCCGGATGCCGACCAGCGCGGGCGTGACGGCGGCGACCGGCCCCTGCTGCGTGGCCCGCAGCATGAACTCGAAATCCTCCGACACGGTGGCGTTGAAGCGCTCGTCGAAGCCGCCCAGCCGCCACAGGACGTCGCGCCGGACCACCAGGGCCGAGGGAAAGATCGGCTGGAACGCCAGCAGGCGCTCGTACAGCGCGCCGTCGAAACGCAGGGTGCCGTCCACGGGCCCGGCGCGCCAGCCGTCCCAGAAGGTGTCCGGCGCCTGGGCGAACTTGTCGGCCGCCCCCTCCCCTTCGCCAAGGCGCCGGTGGTTTCCGAACGACAGAGGGATGTCGGGGGCCGCCGTGTGCAGGCGGTGGTGGTGGCGCAGATGGTCCGGCGCCCACACGTCGTCGCTGTCGCAGAAGGCGACGTGGGTGCCCGTCGCCAGCGCCGCGCCCACGTTCCGCGCCGTGCAGACGCCGGACGGCGGGATGCGCGCGCAGCGCACCCACGGGCGGTAGCCTTCCAGCATCTCCGCCGTGCCATCGTCGGAACCGTCGTCCACCACGATGACGTCGCGCGGGGGAAGCGACTGGCCCAGCACGGCGTCGAGCGTCTCGCCGATCAGGTGGGCGCGGTCGCGGGTCGGGATGACCACGCTGAACGCCGGGGGCGTGGCTGTCGCGCGCATGGCTCAGGCGCTCCGCAGGATCTCCGCCTCGCCCTGGCCGTCCCTGACGGTGCCGAACGGCTGCCGCTCGCGGCGGCGGTTCCAGCGCAGCACGTCGTCCAGTGGACCGTGGGCGAGGACGCGCCCCTGCTCCAGCACCACGGCTTCGCTGCAGTACTCGCGCATCACCGCCTCGGAATGGGAGGCCAGCACCAGGATGTGGGCCTGCTCGGCCTGCTGGCGCAGGCGGCGGGTGGCCTTGGTCATGAACTCCGTGTCGCCGACGCCGACCAGCTCGTCCAGCAGCAGGATCTCCGGCCGCAGGCTGGTGACGGCGGCGAAGGCCAGCCGCAGGCGCATGCCGCTGGAATAGGTGCGCACGGGCATCGAGAGGAAGTCGCCGAGTTCGGTAAAGTCGGCGATCTCCGGGCTGCGCGCGCGCATCTCGGCGTGGTCCAGGCCGAACAGCAGGCAAAGGTTTTCGATGTTGCGGTAGCCGGACAGGTCCTCGTTGATGCCGAACTCCAGGTTCAGCAGGGCCTGGGTGTGGCCTTCCATCGCGGCCACGCCGGCCGTCGGCTCGATGATGCCGGCAAGCACGCGCAGCAGCGTCGTCTTGCCCGATCCGTTGTGGCCGACGAGGCCGACGCGCGCGCCCGCCTCCAGCGTCAGCGAGACGCCGGTCAGCGCCTCCACCATCATCACCCGGCGGGACCGGCGGAACAGCCGCCCGCCCGTCGCGGCGCTCATGATGTGCGTGCGGATGGAGACCTGCTCCGCATCGTAAACGGGAATATGCACGCTGACGTTGTCAAGCAGAATGCGCGCCATCGCCTGGATCTCCAGCAAGCCGCGGTCGGGGGGGAGGAAGGGGGCGCCGTCAGCACCAGTACAGGATGCGCGCCCGGTAGCGGTCGAACAGCAGCGTCGTCGCCACGCCGCCGGTCACGGTCACCGCCGCGACGACCAGCCAGTTTTCCAGGCTGGCGCCGCCGCCCAGGAGCGGGGCGCGGACGATCTCGACGAAGTGGGTGAAGGGGTTGGCCGTCATCAGCACATCGACGAAGGCGTTGTCCGGCAGGCGCACCGGCTTCCAGACGATCGGCGTCAGGAAGAACAGGATCTGCAGCATGATGTTGATCACCTCCGGAAAGTCCCGGAAGCGCGCGCAGGTCATGCCGAGCAGCAGCCCCACCCACAGGGCGTTGACCGTGATGACGGCAAGGCCAGCCAACGCCATCAGCGCCTGAAGGGGCGACGGGCCGGAGCCGTAGACGGCGGCCACCACCACGAACACCACCATGTTGTGCGCGAACACGATCAGGTGCGTGGCGACCATCGCCAGAACGTAGAAGGAATAGGGAAGCCGCGACCCCTGGATGAACGGGCGCCACCCGAGGAAGAGCCGCGTGGACTCCGTCAGCACGCCCGAAAGCAGCAGCCACACCGTGTAGCCGGCCGTCAGATAGGGCAGGAACGCGGCGAGGTCCATCCCCAGGATCGCCCCGAACAGGATGCCGATGGCCAGGCAGAAGGCAGCCATGCTCAGCGTCATCCAGAACGGACCCAGCAGCGAACGCGCGTAGCGCAGGCGGATCTGCTGCCAGGCCATGCGGCCGATCAGGCGCCAGTGCCGCAGCCCGCGGCCGAAATCGTCCAAAGCCTTACTCCGGACGGAGGGGGGTGAGGAGACGGTCGCTACCACGTACGCACCTCTCTCAGATTGAATTAAGTTGAATATATCCTGGACGCCGGCCGCCCGTGACGACGCAGGCGGCTTACTTCTGCAGCAGGCAGGTTCCGGCCATGACGCTTGGCGGCGATGCGCGTACCGCGTGGGCTTTGCTCGGCCATTACATCACTTTGATTTGCCTGCGGATTCATTCGGCCGTGTCACGATTCCGGCACGGCAGCGGCGGAGCGCGGATACTGGCGACGGCGTGCTGGCACTTCCCGATCTATTCGCAGACCTTCGTCTATCAGGAGCTGCTGGCGCTGATGCGGCGCGGGCACCGGGTCCGCATGGTCTACTGCGAGGCGCGGCCGGAAAGCGAGTTGGGCGCCGATTTCCGCCCGCTCTGGCGCGCGCGCTGCCGCATGCGCGCCGAACACGCCATCCGCCGCCGCGATTTCGACCATTTCGCGCGCACCGTGCCCAACCGCGTCGCCGCCGTCCTGGTCGAGCTGGCGCGGCAGACGGGGCGCCCGGCGGAGGACCTGCGCGACGATCCGCAGGTGCTGCAGGCCTTCAGCTTCGCCCGCATCGCCCAGGCGTACGGAGCCGACTACATCCACTCCTATTTCTTCTACGAAGGCACCCTGTTCGCGTTCGTGGCGGCCCGGTTGCTGGACGTGCCGCGCGGGGTGAGCTGCTACGCCGACCACATGCTTCAGGACCATCCGCTGAAGCTGGTGCCCTTCCACGTGCGCGACGCCGACATCGTCATCGCCACCTCGCGCCGCATCCGCGACGAGCTGGTGGATCTCGCCGGCACGGATCCCGGCACGATCCTGGTGAAGCCCAACGCGGTGGACCTGGCGACGCTGCGCCGCACCGCCGCGCCCGCCGCGCCGGACGGCACCGGCGGCGGCCTGCGCGTCGTCGCCATCAGCCGGATCGATCCCAAGAAGGGGCTGGAATACCTTGTCGAAGCGGCGCGGCTTCTGCTCGACGCCGGGGTTCCCGTCAGCGTCGAGGTGCTGGGCGGCGCCGATGCGCACAGCGAGGCGTCGAAGGCCTGCGCCGACCGCCTGCGGCAACGGATCGCCGACCTGCGCCTGGAGGGCGCCGTGCACCTGCGCGGCGTCTGCACGCGGACGGAGGTGCGCGCGGCGCTCGCCCGCGCCGACGTCTTCGCCCTGCCGGCGGTGGAACTGGGCAACAACGACAAGGACGGAATCCCGACCGCCCTGCTGGAAGCGATGGCGATGGGGCTCGCCGTTGTCGCCACCGGGGCGGGATCGATCACCGAAGTCATCGAGCACGAGGCCAACGGGCTGCTGGTGCCGCAGCGCGACCCGGCGGCGCTCGCCGACGCGCTGGCACGGCTGGCGGCGGACGCGGGCGCGCGCCGGACCCTGGGCGCCGCCGCCGAGCGCACGATCGCCGCGCGCTACGACGTCGCCGTCTGCGAGCCCGCCTTCCACGACCGGGTGGCGCGGGTGCTGCGCCCCCGCCCGGCCGTGCCCGGTCTCCGGGCGCTCGCGACGGCCCTGGCGCGCACCGCCCGCACGCCGGACTGGTTCGCCTACAAGATCCCGCCGCTGCTGGCGGTCGCCTACGCCGGGCTGCTGGTGTTCGGCGCAGCCCCGCCGGACGGGCTCTCCGCCGTCGCCCCGCTGCTGTGGGGAATCCTGCTGGCCGGCGCCTACGGACACGCCGTCAACGACCTGACGGACATGGAGGAGGACCGGCGGGCCGGCAAACGGAACACCATGCGGGCGTTGCCCGCCCGGCTGCGCGTGCCCGCCGTCGCCCTGCTGGCGGCCCTGGGCCTGGGACCGCTGGCCCTGTTCGCCGAAGGGGCGGCGCCGGCCGCCCTGGTGGCGGGCATATACGCGCTCAGCACCCTCTATTCCATGCCGCCGGTGCGGCTGAAATGCCGCGGCGCGCTGGGCGTCCTGGCCGACGCGTCGGCGGCGCACCTTCTGCCAAGCCTCGCCATCGCCCTCACGACCGCCGGCGTGGCGGGCGCGTCCGGTCCGGCCGCCACCGCCTTCGTCGTGTCGGCCGCCGTCTGGAGCCTTGCCGCCGGCCTGCGCGGCATCGTCGTCCACCAGATCATCGACCGCGCCGCCGACCGCCGCGGCCGGGTCGCGACCTTCGCCGGCCGCCTGCGGAACAAGCGGCTGCGGGCGCTGGTGCTGCTGTTCATCTTCCCGCTGGAGGTGATCGGGCTGGCGGTCTTCGTCGGCCTCGGGCTGTGGGCCGAGCCGTGGCTGGGGCTGCCGGTCGCGGGGTGGCTGACGCTGGAAGGGGCGAAGATCCGGCGCGGCTGGCGCCTGCCGATCTTCTATCCGGGCCGCCGGGTCGAGCGGTACCTGCCGCTGCTCAACAACGAGTTCCACGAAGTCTACCTGCCGTGCCTGCTGCTCGCCGGGCTGTGCCTTCAGGACGCGTGGTACCTGCCGTTGTTCGCGCTTCACCTCGTGGTTTTCAGCGGCAACATCGCGGCGCGCCTCGTCGTCGCCCGGAGGGTTCTTGCCGATGCGCGGTGACGGGACGCCGGATGCCGGAATCGACCTGCCGCGGGTCGTGCTGGGCACGCCCTGCTGGTCGCTGAACGGGGTGAACATCTTCTCCGCCAACCTCGCGCGCGGCCTCCGGCGGATGGGCGGCGACGCGCGGATCCTGACGACCGAGCACGACACCATGCTGGCCGCGCCGCACGACGCGCCGATGGACCGGCCGCCCGATCTGCCGTTCGACGAGCTGCCGGTGCGCCGGCACGAAAGCTGGGGCGCGCATTGGGGCGCCATGCTCCGCTACCTGGAAGGCCAGGGGCCGTGCGTCTACCTGCCGAACTCCGACTGGCGGCATTCCTGCGTGTGCCCGCTGCTGTCGGATCGGGTGGCCGTGTGCGGCATCGTGCACAGCGACGACCCGCTCCATTACGACCACGTGGCGCGCCTGGGCCGATACTGGAACGCGGTGGTGGCCGTCAGTGACCGGGTCGCCGCGGAAACGCTGCGCCGCCGCCCCGACCTGGAGCCACGGCTGAGCGTCATCCCCATCGGCGTCGCGGTTCCGGCGCGCCCCCTGCCGCGGCGCCCCGCCGCGGGGCGGCCGCTGCGCGCCCTCTACCACGGCACGCTGAAGCAGCATCAGAAGCGCGTGCTGGACCTGCCGCGGATCGTCGCGGCGGCGGCGGCGCGCGGCGTGCCCGTGCACCTGACCATCGCCGGCGGCGGCCCGGACGAGGCGGCGCTGGCGGCGGCGGCGGCGCCGCTGATCGAGCGGGGGCTGATCCGCCTTGCCGGCGTGGTGCCGCACGACACCATCGTGGCCCTGCTGGAGGAGGCCGACGTCTACCTGCTGGCGTCGGAGTTCGAGGGCATGCCCAACGCCCTGCTGGAGGCCATGGCGCACGGCTGCGTGCCCGTGGCGACGCGCACCGGCAGCGGTATTCCGCAGATCGTGCGGGACGGCGTCAACGGCTGGCTGGTGCCGATCGGCGACATCGGCGCCTTCGCCGACCGCCTCGCCGCGCTGCACGCGGCCCCGGAGCGCCGCGCCGCCATGGCCGAGGCCGCGCACGGCGCGGTGGCCGACGGCCCGTACAGCATGGCCCGGATGGTGGCGGCGTACGCCCGGCTGTTCACCGACGTGCGCGGGCGGCCCTTCGAGCGGCCACGCGGCCCGTCCTCGCTGCCGCCGGCGGACATCGGCGGGGTGGGCATCTTCCCCGTCGAGCTGCGGCACGAGGAGCCGGGCATCGGCCGCTTCCCGGCGCGCTGCCCCGACCTGTTCGACTTCCGCCGTCACGCCGGCTGGCCGATGCCGCCGTGCCCGGTGCGGCGGATCGTCTTCAGCCTGCCGCGCTGGACGTGGCTGCCCATCAACCGCAGCGTCGGCGCCCTGGCGCGCGCCCTGGGGCGGCAGGGGCTGGACGTGGAAATCCTGCTGACGGAGGAGGACACCGTCCTCGTCCGCGGCGGCGAACCCGCCATGGCGCTGCCGGGCGACCTGACGGTCAGGCGCCTGCCGGTCGGCCCCGACGAGAGCTGGGGCGCGCACTGGGGCGCCATGCTCCGCTTCCTGCGGGAGCGGGCGCCGTGCGTCTACGTTCCGGTGCACGACTGGCGCCACTCCTGCGTCGTGCCGCTGCTGCCGCCCGACGTCCTGGTGTTCGCGCTGGTGCCGGGCGACGACGGCTTCCACCGTGACCACGTGCGGCGGCTCGGCCCCTACCTGAACGGCGTGATCGGCTTCGACGCGGCGGTGGCGGGCGCGGTGGCGGGGGCGGCGCCGGGCCTGACGGCGCCGGTCTCGGTCCTGCCCGTCGGCGCCGATATCCCCAACACGGCGCCGCCCCCGCGCACCGGCGGGCCGCCGCGCATCGGCCTCGTCACCCCGGCGCCGGACGAGGCCGCCTTGCAGGCCGCCCTCGGCGCGGCCGGGCTGGTGGTGCCGCTCCATGTCGGCGGACCGGGGAGCGGACCGGGAGCCGGGCCGGGGCTGCCCGAGGATCTGTGGCTCGACACGCTGGCGCACCTGGACGCCGTCGTCTTCGCCGGTGGGAGCGAGCCCGTCCGGTCGCTGATCCTCGAAGCCATGGGGCGCGGCTGCGTCGTCGCCGTCCTCGGCGCCGGGATCGACGACCACCCCGTGCGGGACGGCGAGACCGGGCTGGTGCAGTCGGACGGCGATGCCGACGCCCTGGCCGCGCGGCTGGCGGCGGTGGCGGCCGACGGGGCGGCGCGACGGCGGCTGTCGCTGGCGGCGGCGGACCACGCCGGTACCCGGACGCCGCGGATGGACGCCGTTGCCGAGACCTTCATGGAGGTGGTCGGCCGCGCGCACGACGCCATGCGCGCGGGGCGCTTCACCCGCCCGCCCGGTCCGCTCAGCCGGTTGCCGGCGGCCATCGACGGCGTCGGCGTCTTCCCGGTCGCGCCGACGCACGAGGAACCCGGCGTCGGCGCCTTCATCGCCGCGGAGCCCGACGCCGCCGACTTCCGCCGCCACCTTGGGCCGGAGGCGCCATGAGGCACCTTCTGGTCAGCGCCGAATTCCCGCCCGGCCCGCACGGCGGGATCGGCACCTACGCCGGACGGATGGCGCGGCTGCTGGCCGGGCGCGGCGAGACGGTGCACGTGCTGACCCGGCGCCGGCACGGCGACGAGCCGCGGTGCGGTTCCTCGGCCGACGGCCGGCTGATCATTCATCGCCTGGGGCCGGAGGACGAGGTGGCCGGCGGCTGGCCGGCCGCCGGGATCGCGGCCTCCCTCGACCGCCGCTACGCGCCGATGCGCTTCGCGCTGGCCGTCGCCCATGTGGGCGAACGGCTGATCCGGGAGGAGGGCATCGACGTGGTCGAGGGGCCCGAGTTCGAGGCGCCGCTCTACGTTCTCCAGCTCCGGCGCAGCGTCGGGCTGGGGCCTGAACGGAAGCCGCCCATCGTCGTGCACCTGCACGGGGCGAGCGACTTCGTCTTCCGCCAGGACCTCCACGACTACGGCGACCCCTACAACATCGACGCCAGGCGCCTGGAGGAGTTCAGCATCGGCGCCGCCGACGCGGTGCTGTGCCCCAGCCGTTTCTACGCCGCCCAGGCGGCCATCCACTACGGGCTGGAGGACGGGCGGATCGTCACCCTGCCCTACCCGCTGGACCCCGCCGGGGCGCCCGCGCGCGACGCGCGGGTCTGGTCCTGCGGCGACATCCTGTTCGTCGGGCGGCTGGAGCGCCGCAAGGGCCTGCTGGAATGGCTTCAGGCCGCCGCCCGCGTGGCGCGGGACCATCCCCGGCTGCGTTTCGCCTTCGTCGGTCAGGATGGGGTGGGCCGCGACGCCATCGACGCGCACCTCCCCCCAGAGGTAAGGACCCGCTTCCGCTTCGCCGGCGCCTGCCGCCACGCGGAGGTGTCCGGCCATCTGGCGCGGGCCCGCATCATCGCCGTGCCGTCGCGCTGGGACAACCTGCCCTACGCCTGCCTTGAGGGGATGATGGCCGGCCTGCCGGTGCTGACGACGCGGCAGGGCGGCATGCCCGAACTGGTCGGCGACGACACGGAAGGCTGGCTGGCCGAAACCGCCACGCCGGACGCGCTGGAGACGGCGTTGCGCCGCGCCGCGGCCACCACGCCCGAGCGTCTGGCGGCCATGGGCGCGGCGGCGCACGCCGCGGTGCGCCGGCACTGCGACCCGGCGGCGGTGCTCGGCGCCCACCTCGCCCTCCGGCGCCGGCTGGTCGCGGATGGCGCCCGGCGGTCGTGCGCGCTGCCGGACTGCCTGCCCTTCGCCGGCGGCCTTTCCGGCCCCCCCGTGCGGGCGCCCCGGCCGGCCGGCGCCACGGACACGGCCGGGGTGCTGCTGGCGGCGCCGGGCACCGTGGTGAATCCGGAGCTGCTGGAGCAGGCGGAAGCCGTCCTGCGCACCCGGCCGCGCGTGGGGATCGTCACCGCGTGGACCGAGCGCGCCGACGGCACGGTCTCGGCGCCCCCCTGCCCCGCTTTCCCCTACCAGCTCCTGCGGGACGAGACGGGCGGCACCGCCTATGTCCGTGCCGCGGCGTTGCGGGCGGCCGGGGACCCGGACGCCCCGCCGTGGATCCTCATCAACCGCATCCTGGCCGCCGGCTGGGTGGCGGTGACCCTGCCGGGCGTCGGCGCCCGGGCGTCGGCCCCGCCGCCGCGGGCGGGCTATCTGGAGACGCTGGGCGCGCGGGCGCAGGCGCAGGCGCGCCATCCCGACCTGTGCGCCCTCTACGCCCGCGAACTGATCCTGCAGGCCGGATCGGCGCTGCAGGCGCTGCCGGACGAGGTCACCCCCACTCCGCGCGTCTGGCGGCACATGGCGTCCGGCGCCCTGCGGCACGCGCGCGAGCCGGTGGCGCGGGCGACGCGGGACGCGGTGGCCCGCTTCACCCGGTCCGTGCGCGCGGCGGCCGTCCGGCTGCGCCCCCGCGCGAAGGAGACGCCATGACCGAACCGGACGTCAGCGTCGTCATCTGCACCTTCCAGCGGGCGGCCAGCCTGTCCGTCACCCTGGAATCGCTGGTGGCCGCGCCCGGCCTCGCCGACGCCGTGCGGGAGATCGTGGTCGTCGACAACGGCTCCCAGGACGCCACGGCCGACGTCGTCGCGCGCTGGGCGGCGCGGGCGCCGGTGCCCATCCGGCGGGTGTGGGAACCGGCGGTCGGCCTGTCGCGGGCGCGCAACGCCGGTGTCGCGGCGGCGCGCGGCGGCATCATCGCCTTCACCGACGACGACGTCGCCGTCGACCCCGCATGGCCGGCGGCCGTCGCGGCGGCGTTCCGCCGGTATCCCGAGGCGGTCGCCATCGGCGGGCGGATCGTCCCGGCGTGGGAGGGGCCGGTGCCGGCGTGGCTGGGCCGTGACCTGCACCGCCACCTCGCCCTGCTCGACCTCGGCGACGAGCCGCGGCGGCTGACGCACGCCGACGTGTGGGGCGCCAACCTCGCGCTGCGCGCCGGCCTGTTCGCCGCCGGGGCCGCCTTCGACCCCCGCCGCGGGCGACGCGGCGGCAAGCTCTACGACGGGGAGGAGTCGCGCCTGCTCCAGGACCTGATCGACGGCGGCGCCGTGGTCCTCTACTGCCCGGAACTGGTGGTGCGCCACCGCATCGGGCCGGAGCGTCTGCGCAAAGGCTATTTCCGCCGCCACCAGTTCGACCGTGGCGAGAACGAGGGGCGGCTGGACGCCGCGCGGCCCTTCCGCAGGATTCTCGGCATGCCCTGGTGGGCGCTCAACCTCGCCGGACAGGCGATGGGGCGGGCCGCCCTGGCGCTGGCGCGGCGCTCCGACCGAAGGCTCGACGCGGAGCTGGAGGCGGCGTTCCGCCTCGGCTACCTGCGGGGCAGCCTGACGGGATGGCGGGCGCGGCGGCGGCCTGCCGGGGACAACATCGACGGCGGCATCGGCGGCGCGGGAGGCCGGGCATGAGGATCGCGCTTCTGTCCTACGAATACCCCCCGGAAACGGGGTTCGGCGGGATCGGCACCTACACCTACCATCATGCCCGCGCGCTGGCGGAGCTGGGCCACACCGTGCACGTCTTCGCCGGTGCGAACGCCCCGGCGGAGCTGCACAGCCGCATGGACGGCGACGTCACGGTCTGGCGCGGCGGCGACGGCCGGCCGCCGGAGCGGGTGACCCGCGTCCTGGACCGGCTGCGCCTGCATTGGACCCGCAACCGGCTGGAGACCGCCTGCGCGATGGCGTCGGCCTTCCGGTCGGTGGCGCGCCGCCAGCCCTTCGACATCGTCGAGATGCCGGAATGCGGGGCGGAGGGCATGCTGCTGAACCATCTGGTCCGCACGCCGACGGTGGTCCGCTTCCATTCGCCGTCGCGGCTGATCATGCGCTACTACGACACCCCGCGGCTGGACCGCTGGCTCTGCCCGATGCTGGAGGGCATCGGCATCGCGGGCGCCACCACGTTCACCTCCTGCTCCCGCTTCCTGGCGGACGAGGTGCGGCGGACGCTGACCCGCCGGGCGGTAGAGACCATCCCCAACGGCATCGACCTCACCCTGTTCGACCGCGAGCGGGCCGCCGACGCGCGCGGCCGCCTGGGCCTGCCCGCCGGGCGCCCGGTGATCCTGTTCTCCGGCCGCATGGAGCGGCGCAAGGGCATCCACCTGTGCCCGCGCGTCATCGGCACCATCCTGGAGCGCCACGCCGTGACGGTGCTGTTCAGCGGCCGGGACCTCTTCAACACCGTCCGCGACGAGCTGGAGCCGAGCCTGCGGCGGCGGACGCTGAAGGGCGACTTCCGCTATCTCGGCGCGCTCGGCCAGGCGGAACTGCGGGCCTGCCTGTTCGCCGCCGACATCCTGTTCATGCCCAGCCAGTGGGAGGCCTGCCCCTACGCGGCGCTGGAGGCCATGGCCGCCGGCCTGCCGATCGTCGGGGCCGACGCCGGCGGTCTGCCGGATCTGGTCATCCACGGGGAAACCGGCCTGCTCTGCGGCCCCGAGGACGCGGACGGCTACCTGCGCCACCTGGAGCGGTTGATTGGGGATCCGGCGCTGCGCGAACGGCTCGGCGCGGCGGCGCGGCGGCGGGTGGAGACCGGGTTTCGCCACACGGACGTGGCGCGGCGGTCGGTGGCGTTCTACGGCGACGTGATACGCGCCGCCGCCTGACGGCGGCGAACAGGGAGGGAGGGTCCGATGGCAGGACTGGTGCGGCGGGACCGCGTCGTGCGGCTCGACCCCGACGGCGAGCACCCGGTGGGCGTGGTGCCGAAGATGGCGGCGCATCGCCGCGGGCTGCTGCACGCGGCGGTGTCCGTTCTCGTCGTCAATCGCGGCGGCCGCATGCTGCTCCAGCGGCGCGCCGCCGAAAAGTACCATTCCGCCGGGCAATGGTCGAACGCCTGCTGCACCCACCCCATGCCGGGCGAGGAGCCCCTGCGCGCGGCCCGCCGCCGCCTCGCCGAGGAGATGGGCATCCGGCCCCGCCTCGTCCCGCTCGGCACCATCCGCTACGCGGCCCCGGTCGGCCGCGGCCTGCGCGAGCACGAGCACGTGCACCTGTTCGGCGGGATCCACGGCGGCGCCGTCCGGCCCGATCCGGCGGAATGCTCCGCCTTCGCCTGGGTGGCGGAGGACACCCTGAGACGGGCGTGCCGGACGCGCGCGGACGCGTTCACGCCCTGGTTCCGGCTCTACCTCGACGCCCTGGGCGACGGCATCGCGCACCGCATCATCGGCCAGGCCGCCGGCGGTGCCCCATGCGTCTGACCCTGTTCCGGATGGATGTCCCGCGCGGGGCCATGACGGTGCTGCACGTCTACGCCTACTTCCGGCCCGACTACACGGGCGACGGCATCTATTTCGAGCGGCTGATCCACCACCTGTGGAACGGCGCCATGGGGCACGAGGTGCTCGCCACGCGGACGCGGCGGGACGGCGGATCGGCCGGCGAGGCGAGCGTTCCCGTGACCCTCGCCGACCTGCCCGTTCACTACCTCGGCGGCACGCCGGGCCGGACCGGGCTGTTCGGCCTGCTATGGTGGCTGCTGCGGCACGGGCGCCGCTACCGCGTCGTGCACCTGCACGCCCACGTGGACCGCACCTTCCTCAGCTACCTGCTGATGCGGCTGCTGGGCTGCCGGATCGTGCTGTCCAGCACGCTGGACGACGGGCCGGTCGACATCGTCGCCTCCTACCGGCGGCACAAGCGCCCGCTGGTCCGCGGGCTGCTGCACCTCATCGACGCCTTCGTGGCCATCAGCCCCAAGCTCCACCACGAGAACCGGCCGGTGGTGCCGGGCGCCCGGCTGCGGCTGATCCCGCAGGGGGTCGAGCCGCACCACCCGCGCCTCGACCGCGGCGCGGTCCGCCGCCTGATGGGCATCGACGACGGCGCGTTCGTGCTGCTGGCACTGACGTCCTTCATCCCGCGCAAGGACCCCCTGTTCCTCGTCGAATGCATGCCGCGCCTGATCGCCGCCGTTCCCGGATGCATGCTGGTGCTGGTGGGGCCGATCCTGGCGCCCGACTATGCCGAGGCGGTCCGGGCCCGCGTCCGGCTGCTGGGGCTGGAGCGGCACGTGCTGCTGCGCGGCTTCGACCCGGAACCCGACCTGCTGTACGAGATGAGCGACGTCTTCGTCAGCGCCTCGCGCGACGAGGGGTTCGGCAACACCCTCCTGGAAGCCATGGCGGCCGGGCGGCCGGTGGTGGCGCGCCACCTGCCCGGCGTGAACGACTACTTCATCGAGCACGCCGCCAGCGGGTTCCTGATCCATGATGCCGACGCGTACGTGGAGACGGTGGTCCGGCTGGCCCGCGATCCGGAGCTGCGCCGGCGCGTCGGCCAGACGGCGCGCGCCCGCGCCGACGAACGCTTCGCCATGGCGCGGATCGCCGCGCGCTATCGTGAGCTGTATGAGCGTGTCGGCCTGCCGGCGGCATCGGCCGGCGCCCTGCGGCCAGCCAATCCGGACTCCGCCGACGGACCGTCCGGGTTATCCGGTCTTCCCGGAAACCTTCCGTCCGCATCGTTGCCGGGCCGGAACGCCGGTCCGTAGAATGCCACATCCAGGGCATCCGGGGGCGTGGGTTCCCCTGCACTACTGCAACGACCTGGACGGCGTGTTCGTCGACGGTGGCGCCGGGCTGACGGCGGCCTTCTATCTCGACGCGTTCGACCGCTACCGCTCCCGGCTGGCCCGCGCGCGCTGATGGGCGCGAGCCATGTCGGCGGCGTGTCCGGCCTCCCCCGCCTCGGCGTAGGCGGTCGCCGCCTCGCGCAGCAGGTCCGGCTCGTCCAGGGCCAGGAGACGCAGCGTCCCGGCGGCCTCGGCCAGATCGGCGCGGCGTCCCAGCGCGCGGTACAGGGCGATCCGCTCCCGCCACAGCGGGATCGAGCGGGGCACAGCCCCCAGGCCGGCGCCGAGCACCGCCAGCGCCTCCTCCGTGCGGCCGTCGCCGGACAGCAGCCGGGACAAGCGGAGCGTCGCCGGCACGCTGGCGGGGACGGCGGCGACGTGCGCGCGCAGGTGGGCGGCGACGGCCCGCGTGTCGCCGCGCCGCCGGTCGATCGCCTCCAGCGCCTCCAGCAGCACGGTGCTGTCCGGCTGGGCGCGGAAGGCGTCCGCGAGCAGGGCGCGGGCGCCGGGCTCGTCCCCCTGCGCCAGCCGCAGCGCGGCATCGGTCCCCACCGCGAGCGGGTGGCCGGGATGGCGGGCCTGCACACGGGCGTACGCCTCGGCCGCCGCGTCCAGCCGCGCGGCGCCGAGCGCCGCGTGGATCCGGGCGATGTCCCACGCCGGCTCCGGCGCGCCGATGGTGTCGAGCACGGCGCGGGTCTCCAGCGCGGCGCCGGCCATCGTATCCGCGGCCTCCACGTCGGCCCAGGTGACGCGGCGGAGCAGCGCCGCGGCCTCGTCGGCGCGGTCCAGGCGCAGCAGCGCCTCGGCCCGCAGCGACGCGGCCAGAAGGCCGCCCGGCTCCTCCCCGCTCAGCGCGCCCAGCGCCTCGCCGGCTTGGCCGAGCCGCAGCCGGAGGGCCGCCAGCAGGAGGCGCCCCAGGCGATGGCCGGGCCGGGCGCGGCCGAACCGGGTCAGCGCGTCCTCGGCCTGGGCGTAGCGGCCGAGCCGCATCTTGATCGCGGCCTTCAGGAGGTGGGCGTCGGCGACGGCGCGGGCGCGGTCCTGAACGCCCAGAAAAACGTCGTCCGCCGCCGCCGCGTCGCCGCGCAGCAGGGCGGCCCAGCAGCGCAGGAGCTTGGCGTCCAGGTGGTCGGGCACCACGGCCAGCACCGCGGTGACGGCGGCGTCCGCCTCCACCGGGCGTCCGGCCTGCACGTGCAGGCGGGCCCACTCCAGCAGGACGCGCAGATCGTTGGGGGAGCCCGCCTCGGCCTCCGCCAGATGGGCCGCGGCCGTGTCCAGGCGGGCCTCCCGCCGGGCGATCTCGGCCAGCAGGACCAGGATCTCCGTCACGCGCGCCCCGCGCGCCGGGAGGGCGGCCAGCCGGCGCTCCGCCGCGTCCAGCCGGCCGAGGTCGGCGTCCAGGCGCGCCGCCCAATAACTGGCCTCGGGATCGCCGGGCGCTTCGGCCAGCACGCTTTCGAAGGCGGCCGACGCCGCGTCCGGCCGTTCGAGCGCCATCTCGGCGCGGCCGTGCAGCACGCGCGCGGCGCGTCCCCCGTCCGGCGTGGCCTGATGCGCGGCGACCACGGCGAACACCTCCCGCGGGCGCCCGAGGTGCAGCAGCACATCGCCCAGCGCCAGCGCGACCGCCGTGTCGCCGGTGGCGGCCAGCACGCGGCGCAGCTCCTTCTCGGCCGATTCATAATAGCCCCGACGGTGCTGCACCTCGCCCAGAAGGCGACGCGCGGCGAGGTTGCCGTGGTCGCGCACCAGCGCCGTCTGAAGCTGCCGGACGGCGCCCTCCAGGTCGCCGGCCTCCAGGCTCTCCCGCGCGGCGGCGGTGAGCTGTTTCGACCTGCCCGCCGGATCGGCCGCCGCCGGCGCCGCCATGGCCAGGAGCAGGACGGCCGCCACCACGGCGCCGCGGCCGACGGGGGCGTTCCGCGTCATCGCGCATCCCCCTGCGGTTCGCCTTGTTCGAGGTCGTAGATCCGCACCACCGGCCCCTTGGTGCGGTCGGTGGCCGGATCGATCTCGAGGATGGGGACCAGCGTGTCGAGCTCGCGGAAGAACCGTTCGAAGGACGGGAACGCCTCGCCGCGCCCGCTCACCAGATAGAGGTCGCGGGCGTGGCCGGTGGTCACGACGTAGCGGAACCCGGCGCGGCGGTAGTCGTCGAGCGGCTGCGCCACGCGGGTGACCAGGGGATTCCCCATCCTGCGGTGCTGCGGCCGGCTGCGCAGCTCGTCGGCGGACACCTCGCGCGGCAGCCACCACTGGTGCCCCAGCACCTCGACGTCGAAGCCGTCGGCCGGCGTGAAACGGCTCAGCAGGTCCAGACGCAGGCGCTCGTAGTGCGTGAAGGTGTCGCCCGCGGGCAGCCCCGCCAGCCGCGCCCGCAGCCGGTCGACCGCCGCGCGGTTCGGCTGCAGCACCGGCCCGGTGTCGTCGGCGAGGATGCGGGCGTCGCGCGGCAGGTTGCGCACGATCCAGAGGTAGGCCGCCGTGCGGCTGTCCATGCGGGTGATCCAGAGGTCGCGGGCGATCACGCCGGGCACCTGGACCGCCGCGACCGTCAGCACGACCAGCGCCGCCGCGGCCGTCCGATGGCGGAACGGGACGAACCGGGCGAGCAGCAGCGCCCCCGGCGCCACCAGCACGCACAGCAGCGGGTAGACGCCGTTGAGGTGGCGGTGGGCGGCATGGAACGGCGCGAGCGTCGCGGAGGTGAGCGCGAAGATGGCGACCGGCGCGGCGACGACCGCCGTCGCCACGCGCGTCTCCCGGCCGGCGAGACCGCCAACCGTTCCAAGGAGCGCCAGCAGGGACAGCGGCACGCCCAGCGCGTGCTCCTCGGCCAGCACCAGGAGGAAATGGGCGAGCGCCGTCGGCACCGAGGCGAAGCCGGGCACGTAGTGCAGCCGCCGGTCCGGGTTGTAGGCCAGCTCGCCGGAGCCGCCGGAGAACTGGCCGAGCTTGCCCAGCACCCACTGCGCGAACGTCGGGTCCAGCACGTGGTAGGGAGAGCCGGCGAAGAACGCGGCGAACGCCACCAGCCCGGTCAGACCGACGCGCCGGAGCGCTTCCGGCCGCGCGAACCGCGACCGCCCGGACAGCTCCGCCAGGGCGTAGACCGGCAACAGGACGGCCCCGTAGTACTTCGTCGCCGCCGACAGCCCGGCCAGCGCCGCGGCGGCCAGCAGCGGCCACACCGAACGGCTGTCGCGGCTCTTCAGGTACCAGTACACGGAGGCCGCCAGGAAGAATCCGCACGGCAGGTCCTCCTTGATGATCTGCGCGCCGATCACCGCGGGCATGAGCAGCGCGAAGACCAGGGCGGCGGCCAGACCGGCCAGCGTGCCGTAGACCCGGCGGCCGATCAGGAAGACTACCCAGGCGGTTCCCAGCCCGAAGGCGGCGACCAGCAGGCGGCCGATCAGCAGGAACGGGCCGAGGTCGGACAGGAAGTGCGCGGCGAACGCGTCGACCGAGGGAAAGACGCCCAGCAGCCAGCCGGCCGCGAAGTACAGGCCGTAGCAGACCGTCAGCATGTACATCAGCAGGGCGGGCTTGTTGAACCAGTGCGGGTTCAGGTCCCCGGTCCCCATGGCCATGGCCCGCTTGACGAGGTGCAGCTCGTCCCCGGTGTAGGAGAACGGCAGGTCGTGGAAGACGCCGGGCAGCCGGACCGCCGCCGCGACCAGCAGGATCAGCCAGAGCAGGTGCCGATCGGTGAACCCGGGAACGGATCGTACGACGATGCGTGGGGCGGGCTGGCCGTGGGCGCTGTCGAACATCGCCGCTCCTCCGTCATGTCGCACCCGGCGTGACGCGCCGGATCGCCGCCACGTCGAAATCCGCATCCAGGTTCAGCCGGGGGGCGGAGGCGCCGTCGTTGAGCGAGATCGTCCGCCCGACATAGTCGAGGATCCGCGCGACCGCGTGCGCGACGTCGGTCCGGCCGGTGTCGACGGTCAGCTCCGGCGCGTCGGGCGGTTCGTAGGGGGAGGAGATGCCGGTGAAATCCGGGATCTCCCCGGCCCGCGCCTTCCTGTACAGGCCCTTGGGATCGCGCGCCTCGCAGGTGGCGAGGTCGGCCTTCACCCACACCTCGTGAAAGCGCCGGCCCGCCGCAGCCCGCGCCCGCGCCCGGTCGGCGCGGTAGGGCGAGATGAAGGCGGTGACGACGATGAAGCCGGCGTCGGCGAACAGCGCCGCCGCTTCCCCCACCCGCCGGATGTTCTCCGCCCGCTCCTCCGGCGAGAAGCCGAGGTCGGCGTTCAGGCCGCGCCGCACGTTGTCGCCGTCCAGCACGTAGACCTGATAGCCCCTGTGGAAGAGCTGCCGCTCCACCTCCATGGCCAGCGTCGACTTGCCCGCCCCCGAAAGCCCGGTCAGCCAGATCACCGCGCCCCGGTGGCCGTTGCGCCACGACCGCGCCTCGTGCGTCAGCAGGTGCGGCACGGCGTGCAGGTTGCCGGCGCGCCGGGTGAGCAGCGGACGCTGGTCGGGACAGCCGGCCAGGCTGACCTCGCCGCCGCCCACGACGTCGTAGCCGTCGACGACCACCGCCCGGCCCGTGGCCGGAAAGTCCGCCGGCTCGTCCAGCGCCAGCAGGGCGGTCGAGCGCACCACCACCTCCGCCACCTCGTCGCGCTCCACGCGCTCGCGCGGGCCGGGTTCGAGGGACTGCGTGTCGATCACCCGCTCGATGGACTGGACGGTGACGCGGGCCTCGCGCGTCGCCAGCTTGACGGTGTAGGTCGCCCCCACGGTCAGCGGCCTGCCGGACAGCCAGAACAGGTTCAGCCGGAACACCGGCGTCAGGATCGGCGCCTGCTCGGCGTGGCTGGCGACATCGCCGCGCTCGACGAAGATCGGCTCGTCCAGGGTGAAGGCCGCGGACTGCCCGGCCACCAGCTCCTCCGGGACGCCCGGCGGGCCCCACGCCTCGATGGTGGCGACGCGCGCCATGCGGTTCGACGGCGAGAAGACCAGGGTGTCGCCCACGCGCAGCCGGCCGGTCTCGACCCGGCCGACGATGATGCGGCGGTCGCCGTGCCGGTAGACGTCCTGCACCGGCAGGCGCAACGGCCGATCGACCGGCCGCTGCGGCGGATCGAACCGGTCCAGCAGGTCGAGCAGGCAGGGCCCCTGGTACCAGGGCATCCGCCCGGAGCGGCTGGCGATGGTGTCGCCGTGCCGGGCCGAGACGGGCAGCACCGCCAGCGGCGTCAGGCCGAGTGCGCCCAGGTAGCGCGTCACCTCCTCCGCCACCGCGCGGAAGCGGTGTTCGGAGAAGCCCGCGAGGTCCATCTTGTTGACGGCCACCGCCACCTGCCGCAGGCCCAGCAGGCGCAGCAAATGGGCGTGGCGGCGCGTCTGCTCGCGCACGCCCTCGACGGCGTCCACCACCAGCACGGCGGCGTCCGCCTGTGCCGCGCCGCTGATCATGTTCTTCAGGAACTCGCGGTGGCCGGGCGCGTCGATGATCACGACGTCGCGCGCGCGGGTGCGCAGCCAGATCTGCGTGGTGTCGATGGTCACGGCCTGGTCGCGTTCGCTCTGGAAGGCGTCCAGCGCGAAGGACCATTCCAGCGGCATGCCGCGGCGTTCGCTGACCGCCTGCAGCTCCTCCAGCTTGCCGTCGGGGAGCGAGCCGGTGTCGTGCAGCAGCCGGCCGATCAGGGTCGACTTGCCGTGGTCGACATGGCCGATGATGACAAGGCGCAACTGGCGGTGGGGGGTGTCCATGTTCATGGCCGTGCTCACAGGTAGCCGCTGGAGCGCAGCCGCTCGAAGCTGTCTTCCGCCTCGTGGTCCATGGCGCGGCCGGCGCGCTCGGGCGTGCGCGTGGTCTCCAGCTCGGCGATGATCGCCTCGATGGTCGTGGCGTCGCTCCGGATCGGGGAGGTGATGTTCCTTTCGCCCAGCGAGCGGTAGCGCAGGCCGTCACGGGACAGGTACAGCGGCACAATGGGGATGCCTTCGCGCAGCGTGTAACGCCAGATGTCCAGTTCGGTCCAATGCAGCAGCGGGTGGATGCGCACGTGGGTGCCGTCCGGGAAGCTGGTCTTGTACTGGTCCCAGAATTCCGGCGGCTGGTCCTTGAAGTCCCACGCCCCGTCGTCCGAACGGGGGGAGAAGACGCGTTCCTTGGCGCGGGTCGACTGTTCGTCGCGGCGGATGCCGACGAAGAGGCCGCGGTAGCCCTCGCGCCGGATCAGGGCCTTCAGCCCCTCGGTCTTGCGCGCGGCGGCGCGGGTGGCCGGCGGCAGCGTGGGGTCCATGTCCGCTTCCGGCGGGCACATTTCGGCGCGCAGGTCCAGGTTCCACTCCGCCGCGATGCGGTCGCGGAATTCGTAGACCTCCGGCAGTTCCATGCCGGTGTCCAGCAGCACCATGGGAAAGGGGATGCGGCCAAGGAACGCCTTGCGCGCGATCCAGGCCAGCGCCGTGCTGTCCTTGCCGATGGACCACAGCATGGCGAGCGGTTCGATGCGGCTGTAGCCCTCGCGCAGGATGTGAACACTGCGCGCTTCCAGATCGTCGAGACGGCTGAGCATGCGGCGGCCCCTGTTCGGGAAAACGGCGTCTTGGCCGCCCACAGGGTAACTGCCCGACCCGGATTGGCCATCGGCCCTGACGGCGGTGAGGCCGGAACGAAGGGATTATCCGTCCTGCGGCACGGCCTACACCCGCCCTGCGCCGTCCGGTGACGCATGGCACAAAAAGGTTACAGCCAAACGAAGGGAGGATCCGGCACCGATTCCCGGAAGACTTCGCAAATGTCCGTAAAATGTCTCTTTCATGGGAAAGCGCTTCGGCGAAAGCTCCACCCCGCATCGTGCGACACAAGAAAGAGAGTGACTGCAATGGCCAATGTTCTGTGGGTCGGCGCCAACGAGGCATACAAGACCCTGTCCGCCGCCGTGAAAGCGAGCGCCACCGGAGACACCATCTACGTCCGCGCCGGAGTCTATGTCGACGACTTCTCCCAGGTGAACCACGACCTGAAGATTGTCGGCGTCGACGGCATGGCGCACTTCAAGACCACCATCCACGCCCCGAACGGCAAGGGCGTGATCGTCAACAAGGGCAACCTGACCGTCGAGAACCTCGAATTCTCCGGCGTCAAGAACTACTCCGGCAACGGCGTCGGCATCCGCCACGAGGGCGGCAGCCTGACCGTCAACAACTCCTCGTTCCATGACAGCCAGGGCGGCATCCTGGCCGGCGGCAAGCTGTACGAGTGGCCGGGCACCACGCTGACCGTCACCAACAGCGAGTTCTACAACGTCGGCGCCCCCGGCGCGCACGGCATCTATGCCAACTCCTTCGAGAAGGTGATCGTCAAGAACACCGAGTTCTCGAACATCCACTACCTGAACATGCTGAAGAGCCGCGCCCAGGAGACCACGGTCGAGGGCAGCACCTTCCGCGACGGGCCGACGGGCACCGCCAGCTACATGATCGACGTGCCGGAAGGCGGCGTCACCAAGATCTCCAACAACACCTTCGAAAAGGGCGCCCTGGCCGGCAACCCGGCCATCATCTCCTACGGCGCCGAACAGTCGTACCAGCTTCATGCCGTGAACAGCCTGCTGGTTCAGAACAACCGCTTTTCGACCGACTTCACCAAGACGGCCACGCTGGGAGTGAACAACTTCGTCACCTCGGTGACGGCGCAGTTGGTCAACAACGACTTCGGCGACGTGACGAAGATCGCCAAGGGCTCCTACCAGGTGCTCGACACCGGCAACAGCGCTCCCGACGCGGTCGATGACACGGTGGTGGCCTACGCCGGCAAGACGACCGCCGTCAACGTGCTGGCGAACGACACCGACGCCGACGGCGACGCGCTGAGCGTCGTGGCCTACGGCCAGGCGGCGCACGGCACGGTCGGCACCGCCACCGACGGCAGCCTGCGCTACACCCCCGAGGCCGGCTACACCGGGGCGGACAGCTTCACCTACACGGCCCGCGACACGCACGGCGCCATCGACACCGCCACCGTGTCGATCACCGTGAAGACGGCCGACGGGACCACGCCGACCCCGACGCCGACCCCGACGCCCACCCCGACCCCGACCCCGACCCCAACGAACTACGACGCGGTGCCGACGCTGTCGAACGCCGTGCACAGCAGCACCTCGGCGACGCTGAGCAGCACGCAGAACAACCTCGTGCTCGACGGGACGGCCGGCATCTCCGGCAACGGCAACGGCAACGCCAACATCATGGTCGGCAACAGCGGCAACAACACGCTGGCCGGCCAGTACGGCAACGACACGATGTACGGCGGCGGCGGCAACGACCTGCTGAACGGCGGCCACGGCGACGACGTCCTGTACGGCGGCCTGGGCAGCGATCGCCTCATCGGCGGGCTCGGCAAGGACAAGCTGGCCGGCGGCAGCGGCGCGGACACCTTCGTCATCCAGACGACGGCGCAGAGCACCCCGACCGCGGCCGACGTGATCATGGACTTCGTCCGTGCCCAGGGTGACCGGGTGGAACTGTCCGGCATCGACGCCCAGACGGCGGCCAGCGGCAACCAAGCCTTCGCGTTCCTCGGCACCGCCGCCTTCACCGGCCACGCCGGCGAACTGCGCTACGCCACGACCAGCCAGGGCGTCGTGGTGCAGGGAGACACCAACGGCGACCGCGTCGCCGACCTGCAGTTCGACATGTTGGGCGTGACGTCGCTCCAGATCACGGACTTCGCGCTCTGATGGGGACATGGTCCCGGCCCCCGTCGGGGCCGGGACCATGCCTTCCGGCCCACCCGTTCGCCGACGCGGCGGCGAAAACGGGCTTATTCCCTTACGACGTAGGCGGGCCGCCGCCGCCCATCCTATAACGGCCCCATCGGACGCGAGCGGCGTGGGGGGACCGATGAAGATCCTGTATCATCACCGCACGCAGGCCCGGGACGGCTGCATCGTCCACATCGGCGAGCTGATCGCCGCGCTCCGCGCGCTCGGCCACGAGGTGGTGGTCGTCGCCCCGCCGGGGACCGAAGGCGGGCCGGCCGCCGACACGGGAAGCGGCGGGCCGGTCGACCGCCTGCGCCGGGCGCTTCCCAAGGCGGCGTTCGAGCTGCTGGAATTCCTGTACGCTTTCCACGCCTTCGCACGGCTGTACCGCGCCTTTCGCCGGCACCGCCCGGACGTGCTCTACGAGCGCTACAATCTCTACACGCCCACCGGCGCGTGGCTGAAGCGGCTGACCGGGCTGCCCGTGCTGCTGGAGGTCAACGCGCCCCTGGCGCACGAGCGCGCCGCCCACGGCGGGCTGGCGCTCACCCCGCTGGCCCGCTGGACGGAGCGGCTGGCCTGGCGCTCGGCCGACCGGGTGCTGCCGGTGACGTCCGTGCTGGCGGACCATGTGCGGGCGGCCGGGGTGCCGGACGGCCGAATCGCCGTCATTCCCAACGGCGTCGATCCGCGCCGCTTCGCCGCCGACGCCGCGCACACCGCCGCCGCCAAGGCGCGGCTGGGGCTGGAGGGGCGCCTCGTGCTCGGCTTCACCGGCTTCGTGCGCGAATGGCACCGGCTGGAGCAGGTGGTGGACGTGCTGGCCGAGCCGGGGCCGGGCGCATGTCCGCACCTGCTCCTCGTCGGCGACGGGCCGGCCCGCGCCGGGATCGAGGAGCGTGCCCGCCAGCGGGGCGTCGCCGACCGGGTGACGGTCACCGGCGTGCTGCCGCACGACGCCATCCCCGGCCACGTCGCCGCCTTCGACATCGCGCTCCAGCCGGCGGTGACGGCCTACGCCTCGCCGCTCAAGCTGTTCGAGTACATGCAGGCGGGCCGCGCCATCGTCGCCCCCGACGCCCCCAACATCCGCGAGGTGCTGCGCCACGACGGCAACGCGCTGCTCTTCGATCCGGCGGATCCGGCCGCCTTCGGTCACGCCGTGCGGCGGCTGTGCCGCGACGGCGCGTTGCGCGCCCGCCTCGGCGCGCAAGCGCGGGCGACCATCGCCGAACGGCAGTTGACGTGGGACGGCAACGCGCGCCGCGTCGCGGCGCTGTTCGAGGAACGGCTCGCGGGGACGGTCGCGGATGCGGTCGGAACCGGTTCGCGGCGGGCCCGTCCCGACGGGTGCTGAGCGGGATGCCGCTTTGAAGGGAAAAGCCGGGAAGGGAAAAGCCGGGCGCGCAGGGTAGGCGGTCCGGTCGGGCTGGGGGTGTCGTGAACACCTCAGGCCGGCGCCGACTCGACGGTTCCGGTTGTCTGGTGATGTAAGGAATGGGCAGCGGGGCGGCGGCCATCCTTACCGTTCGGGGGCGCGGGACTCGGTGGGATTCCAGCATCCTTACGCCCTGGGGGAGCGCCGGACCGCCGATCCTTACCGCTTGGGGGCACGTCCGGCCGCATCCTTACCGCTCGGGGGCGTGCCGGCCCTCTCATCCTTACCGGTTGGGGGCGTCAGGCCGAGCCGCCGCCGCCAACCGCGAATCCGGCGACTCCCGTGTCGGCTGAAGGCCGACGATCCTTACCGCTTGGGGGCACCGGCGGAGCGCTGCCGCCCCCAGGACGTAAGGATGGAGGGCCGCGGAGACCGGGCCGGGGCCGTGCGCCCCCAGGACGTAAGGATCAAAGGGCGCCCGATTCGCGGTTTTCGGTCTGGCGGCGCTGTCCCGCCCTCTGGCGGGCACCTCGCGAACCGCGGTCGAACCGCCCTCAAAACCCCCTCGAAAACCGCTTTGAGAGTCTGTTCCGATTCAAAAAAGATTCAGGGGCGCCGAAATCCAGGCAGGTCCACGAGTCGGACGAGATCATCCTTACCGATTGGGGGTGGCTCGCTTACCGGACGGGGGCGCGACGCCCACGCCCCAGGGCGTAAGGGTCGCGCCCCCAGGAGGTAAGGACGAGGATTCGTTGCTGAATAAAACCTTTCCTTACTTGTTTCCGGTGTAAGGATTGGATTAGCTTACCCCGTTCATCGCGACGAAGGTGGGGCATGCCGGCGGCACGGCGCAAGACGAAGAGGGAGGCGGCGGCGACCGGCGGCGAGGTCGTCGTGATGGCGCCGGACGAGCTGGCCGGCGTCACCGTCATCGACGCGGAGCCGGACGGCGTCGTCGGCCCGGCCACCCCTGCCCTGCCCGCCGTCACCGACGAAGGCACGATGGGCCTCACCGCCCGCGTGGCCGGCGCCACGTTCGAGCGCGACGGCTACCGGCACCTGATCAAGGCGGCGGAAGCCGTCTACAGCTACCCCGCCAACGGGGCGCGCCTGTCGCTGCCGGCGCAGAAGATGCTGAACTTCATGATCCACCTGGCCGGCAGCCAGAACTTCGCCAACAAGCTCTACCGGCTGCCCAAACGCGTGGTGCGTGGCAACCACAAGGGCAACGAGCGCATCTTCGACGCGCTGAAGGAGATCTTCGATTCCAGCCTGGTGGTGATCGGCCCGTTCCGCGGCCGCCGGTCGCGCGCCGAATTGCGCATTCTGTCCAGCTACGTCCGCCCGGAGGAGGAGGAGGACAGCGACGCCGCCGACATCCACTTCCAGTTCACCGACGCCTTCCTGGAGATCCAGCGCACCTCGCAGCTCTGGGCCAAGCTGTCCGGCCCGGCAATGGTCAAGGTGACCAGCACCTACGCGCTGAAGCTCTACGAGATCGGCATGCAGCGCTACCAGATGGACTACCCGTCGCTGGAGCTGGACATCGACACGCTGCGCAAGCTCCTGAACGTGCCGGAAGGGGCGTACAAGGACTTCGGCATCCTGCGCACCCGCACCATCGACCGCGCCATCGCCGAGGTCAACCAGCTCGCCCCCTTCCGCGTCTCCATGCCCGAGGAGAAGATGAAGCGCCGCGGCCGCAAGGTGGAGGCCGTGACGCTGGAATTCTCCGCCAAGGACGAGGAGGAGGCGGCCGAAACCTTCCTGGAGCGCGAGCGCCACAGCGCCGGCCGCCGCGCCCGCCGCTCCGGCACGGTGGAGAAGCTGGCGCCGCCGGAGCCGCCCGAGTCGGCCGATCCCGGCCCGTTGCCCGACGCCGACGACGTGAACGCCCTGTGGGCGGCGGCGCTGCACGCGCTGAAGGGCAAGGTGCCGGCCCCGCTCCTGAAGGACCTGGAGCCGTTGCGGGTGGAGGACGCGCCGCAGGGTGTCCGCCGTCTGGTGCTGCAGGCGCGCACCGTGGCGGCGGCCGACATGGCCGGCATGAACCACTGGCCGACCTTCAAGTCGGCGCTGGCGTCGTTGACCAACGGCCTGATCGCCGACGTCGCCTTCGAGAAGCCGGCCCGCGCCCCCAAGAAGTAAGGATGAGGAAAAAGGCCATCATGGCGCCGCCGGCTTGCTGATGCCGGCGCCAAGGACGGCCGTGGTTTGACGCAACACGCTGGGCCCACCCCGCCTACAGGCGCAGCACGCCGTAGCGCGGCTCGCCGATCGGCGCGTTCAGGGAGGCGGCGATGGCGATGCCCAGGGCGTTTCGCGTGTCCACGGGGTCCATGTCGAGGCCTAGCTTGCGCGCCTCGCCCAGCATGGCGGCGCTGCCGGCGATGATGTTGCCGTTGGCCAGCACGTTGGCGGTGCCCGACGTGCCGTTCAGCGCGAAGACCTGATCCACCTCGATCAGCTTCTTGGCCGCCTGGAAGGAGCGCGCGGGGACGTAGCCGTCGTCCTCGGTGAGGATCACGATCTTGCGGCCGTTGATCCCGCCGCGGTCGTTGATCTCCCGCGCCGCGACCTTGGAGCCGACGGACACCGCCTGCCCGATGAAGGAGGCCGGGCCGGTCAGGATGTTGACGTCGCCGATGCGTATCTCGGTGTCGGTGACGCCCGGTTCCGCCCGCGCCGCGCCTCCGGCCAGGAAGACCAGTCCCGCCGCCAGCACAGCCACGGTCCGGGGCACTGTCTTGCTCATGCGATCCTCCCTTTGTTTTGTGTCGTTCAGTAGGCCAGAGGCCAGTTCGTCCAGTACTTCTTCACGTCCCTCCACAGGCCGATCAGGCCGTCGGGCGCCAGCCGCAGCATGACGACGATGACGACGCCGTAGGCGACGCCGCGGATTTCGAACACATACTTGGCGTAGGCGGTGGAAGTCTGGTCGCCGACCAGCGCGAAGACCTCGCGGATCACCTCCGGCAGCAGCACCAGGAAGACGGAGCCGAGGATGGCCCCGGCCACCGACCCCAGGCCGCCCAGGATGATGACCGCCAGCGCCTCGATGCTGAGCAGCAGCGAGAAGACGTCCACGCCGACGAAGCGGATCTGCATCGACAGCAAGGCACCCGCGACGCCGACGTAGAAGGAGCTGACGACGAAGGCCATCAGCTTGTAGCGCACGATGTCGATGCCCATGACGCGGGCGGCGATGTCGTGGTCGCGGATCGCCATCCAGGCGCGCCCGACGCGCGTGCGCAGGATGTTCAGGGCCGCCAGCGTCAGCGCGACCGTCACCGCCAGCACGAACCAGTAGAGCCGCCGGTCGCTGTCCAGCGCCACCCCGAACAGGGAGAGCGTGGGCAGGAAGATGCCGTCGGAGCCGTGCGTCACCGCTTCGGCATACAAGATCACGTGCGTGACGATGAAGGCGAAGGCCAGCGTGGTGATGGCGAGGTAAAGCCCCTTCAGGCGCAGCGACGGCAGCCCCACCAGCAGGCTCGCCAGCGCCGCCGCGACGCCGGAGGCCGGCAGGGCGGCCCACAGCGGCCAGGAATGATCCGCCAGGAGGATGGCGTTGGTGTAGGCGCCGATGGCGAGGAAACCGGACTGGCCCAGCGAGATCTGCCCCGTCGTGCCGGTCAGCAGGTTCAGCCCGATGGCCCCCACCGCCGTCACCAGGACGGTGACCGCCATGGTCAGCAGGTAGGGCCCGGCGAACAGCGGGAAGACGATGGCCGCGGCGACCAGCGCGCCGGTCCAGCTCCACACCGCCGGGCTGTCGGTGAGGGCGACCAGTTGCGGGTAGGTTTCCTTGAAATGGCCGCTGCGCATGTCACACCCGCTCGATGTCGCGTTCGCCGAACAGCCCGTAGGGGCGCACCATCAGCACGATCACGATGATGAGGAAGCCGGCGATCTCCCGCAGGCCCTGGCCCAGGTAGCCCTGCGCCATGTTCTCCACCACGCCGATGACGAGGCCGCCCAGCGCCGCGCCCAGGGGCGAGTCCAGCCCGCCCAGGATCACCGCCGGGAAGGCGCGCATGCCCTGGAACCACAGGTCCGGCCCCAGCGTGAAGATGGCCGAGAACAGCACCCCGGCGACCGCCGCCAGCGCCGCCGACAAGGCCCAGGCGGTGGCATGGATGCGCGGCACGCTGATGCCCATCAGGAGCGCCGCGCGCTCGTCGCTGGCGGCCGCGCGCATGGCGATGCCGATCCGCGTGAAGCGGAAGAAGGCCCAGGTGGCGGCGCTCAGCACCGCCAGCGTGCCCAGCGTCCACAGGTGCGCCTCGTAGAACGGCACGGGGCCGATGTGGATGACGTCGTTGGAGAACCCCGCGCGGAACTGGAAGGGGTTGGGCCCCCAGATCATGATGGTCAGGCCGCGCAGGATGACCGCGAGGCCGATCGTCACCATGACGATGGAGAACACCGGCTCCCCCAGCATCGGGCGGATGAAGACGCGCTCCAGGAACAGCCCCAGCGCCATCGCCAGCGGCACGGTCAGCGCCATCAGCGGCAGGAACGACAGCTCGAACGCGGTGGACAGCGAATAGGCGATGTAGGCGGTCAGCATCACCAGTTCGCCCTGGGCGAAGTTGACGACGCCCGTGGCCTTGTAGATCAGCGCGAACCCCATCGCGATCAGCGCGTAGGCCGCGCCGGACACCAGCCCCGTGACCATGAGGAGGAGGGCGAAGTCGGTCATGCCGCGACACTCCCGTAGATCCGCTCGATCTCCTCGGCGAAGCGCGTCTCGATGACGCGGCGGCGCACCTTCATGGTGGCCGTCAGCTCGCCGTCGTCGTGGTCGAGCTGCTTGGTCAGGACGACGAAGCGGCGGATGTTCTCGACGCGGGCGAAGCGGCCGTTCACCGCCTCCACCTCGGCGTGGATCAGGTCGTGCACCTCCGGCCGCTCGGCGAGGCTGCGGTAGGTGGTGTAGGGAAGCCCGCGCTCCTGCGCCCACTTGCCCACCGTGTCGTAGTCGATCTGGATCAGCGCGGCCAGGAAATGCCGCCCCTCGCCCAGCAGGATCGCCTCGCGGATATACGGGCTGTCGCGCAGCGCGTTCTCGATCAGCGACGGCGTGATGTTCTTCCCGCCCGAGGTGATGATGATCTCCTTCTTGCGGTCGACCACGCGGATCTCGCCGTTCTCCTCGCGCTCGACGATGTCGCCGGTGTGCAGCCAGCCGCCGGCCAGCGCGCGGGCGCTCGCCTCCTCGTCGAAGAGGTACCCTTTGAAGACCGACGGGCCGCGGACCAGCAGCTCGCCGTCCTCGTCCACCATCTCCTCCAGCCCGTCGATGCGCGGGCCGGAGCAGCCCAGGCGCGTGAAGCCGGGGCGCTGCATGTGGGTGACGCCGGCCGCCTCGGTCATGCCGTAGATCTGGTAGACGGGGATGCCGATGACGCGGAAGAAGCGCAGCACCTCCGGCGACACGGTGGCGCCGCCGTAGAACCCGTTGCGCGCCCGGTCGAGACCCAGATGCTTCCGCAGCGCGCGGAAACACGCCAGCCACAGCGCGAAGCGCAGCAGCCGGTCGCGCCACGACCCGCCGCCGTCCGGCGCGCGCTCGGAAAGCGCGCGGCCCAGGCGCAGGCAGGTCTCGAACACCCGGCGCTGCAGGGGGGCGGCGTCCTTCACGCGGATCAGCACGCCCTGCTGGAGCTTCTCCCAGATGCGCGGCACGCCCAGGAAGCCCAGGGGTGCGATCTCCCGCAGGTTCACCGTCACCGTGTCCACCGATTCCGCGAAGTTCACCACCGATCCGCAGACGAGCTGCATGACGGTGGAGAAGCTGCGCTCGGCCACATGGCACAGCGGCAGGTAGCAGACGACGGAGTAGGTCTCGGCCGACAGGCCCAGCGTGTGCACCACCTCGGCCGCGGAGTGCAGCATGTTGCGGTGGGTCAGCATCGCGCCCTTGGGCATGCCCGTGGTGCCGGAGGTGTAGACGACGATCGCCACGTCGTCCGGCCGTCCGGCGTCGATGGCCGTGTCGAGCGCGCGGGCGTCCTGCGCTTCCATCGCTTCGCCCAGTGCCAGCACGTCGGCGAAGCTCATCAGGTCGGCGCGCTCGTAGTGGCGCATGCCCTTCATGTCGATGCAGACGATGGAGCGCAGGTCGGGCAGGCCGCCGTCGCGGGTCGCCGCCTCGATCACCTTGTCGGTCTGCTCCTGGTCGCCGCACACCACCACCGGGGTGCGGGAGTGGCGCAGGATGTATTGCAGCTCCGGCCAGGGGTTGGTGGGATAGACGCCCAGGCACGCCCCGCCCAGCGCCTGCGCGGCCAGATCGGCGTACAGCCATTCCGGCACGTTCTCCGCCGCCACCCCCAGGCGGTCGCCGGGGCGGAAGCCCAGTGCCCGCAGCCCCAGCGCGAAGCGGCGGACGTTGCGGTCATAGTCGGCCCAGGTGACGCGCCGCCACACGCCGCGCACCTTCTCGCGCATCGCCAGCGCGTCGGGATGCTGCCGCGCGCGCTGGCGCAGGATCTGCGGCATGGTGAGGACGGCGGCCTCCTCCCGGCTCAGCGGCGCGATCCTCATGCGGCGGCCTCCAGCTCGTGCCGGCCGAGGTACGCGCCGATCACCGCCGGATCGCGGGAGACCTCGGCCGGCGTGCCCTCGGCGATGCGGGAGCCGTGGTTGATGACGCACACGCGGTCGGACACGTCCATGACGATGCCCATGTCGTGCTCCACCATCAGCACGGTCATGCCCAGCTCGTCCTTGAGGTCGAGGATGAAGCGGGCGATGTCCTCCCGCTCCTCCTGGTTCATGCCGGACACCATCTCGTCCAGCAGCAGAAGCTTCGGCCCGATCGCCAGCGCCCGGCCCAGCTCGACGCGCTTCTGCAGGCCGTAGGGCAGGGCGCCCACCGGCACGTCGCGGATGTCCTCGATCTCCAGGAACTCGATGATCTCCTCGACGCGCTCGCGCGCCCGGATCTCCTCGCGCCGCGCCGGACCCCAGAACAGCGCGGCGGACAGCGGGTTGGCGCGCAGGTGGCCATGCATGCCGACCAGCAGGTTGCGCACCACCGTCTCGTGCTTGAAGACGGCGAGGTTCTGGAAGGTCCGCCCGATGCCCAGCCGCGCCAGCCGGTGCGTCCGCTCGCGCGTCAGGTCGCGCCCCTCCAACAGGATGCCGCCGTCGCTGGGCCGCAGCACGGCGCTGATCAGGTTGAACAGCGTCGTCTTGCCGGCCCCGTTGGGGCCGATCAGGCTGTAGATCGTGCCGCGCTCCACGCTGAAGCTGACGTCGTTCACCGCGCGCAGGCCGCCGAAGCGTTTGCTGACCCCGCGCACCTCCAGGATCGGGCTCATGACAGCCACCTCTTGCGCCGCTTGTAGTGCTTGACGTCGCGCATGCTCTTGCGCGCCCCGCCGGCCGAGTAGCCGAGGTAGAATTCCTGGACGTCGGCGTTGCGCAGCAGGCGCTGCGGCCCGCCGTCCAGCACCACGCGCCCGTTCTCCATGATGTAGCCGTAGGTGGCGACGGACAGGGCGAGCTGGGCGTTCTGCTCCACCAGCAGCACGGTCAGCCCGCGCTCGCGGTTCAGGCGCACGATGGTGGCGAAGATATCGTCCACCACCTACGGCGCCAGCCCCAGCGAGGGTTCGTCCAGCATCAGGAGGCGCGGGCGCGCCATCAGCGCGCGGCCCACCGCCACCATCTGCTGCTCGCCCCCCGACAGAAAACCCGCCGTCTGCCGGCGCCGCTCCGCCACGCGCGGGAACAGGGCGTAGACGGCGGCCAGCCCCTCCGCGCATTCGCGCGCGCTGCGGGTGTAGCCGCCCATCAGCAGGTTCTCCTCCACCGTCAACCGGGGGAAGAGGGCGCGCCCCTCGGGCACCTGCACGACGCCCTGGCGGACCACCGCGTCCGGGGCGAGGCGGGCCACGTCCCGCCCTTCGAAGGCGATGGAGCCGCCCACCACCTCCCCGTCCTCGCGCGCCAGGATGCCGGAGATGGCCTTCAGCACCGTCGACTTGCCGGCCCCGTTGGAGCCCAGCAGCGCCACGATGGCGCCCTGCGGCACCTCCAGCGACACGTCGCGCACCGCCAGGATGGAGCGGTCGTAGAGGATCTGCACGTTGGCGAGGGACAGTTGGCTCACGGGTCGCCTCCCTCGGGTGGTGTGACGCGCTCCAGCCGGCGCACCAGCGCGTCCAGCTTCTCGACCAGCGGGTCGGCGGCGTCGCGGCGCAGCGGGGCGGGCATGGGCGGGGCGGGCATGGCGATGCCGGCCAGCACCATGTCGGTCAGCCGGTCGGCCAGATCGTTGGCGTCGATCCGGCCGCGCCCGCACACGTAGTTCCAGGTGTGGTGCTCGACCCCGCCGAAGATCATGTCGCGCACCAGCGCCACCGGGGTGTCCGGCCGCAGCTCGCCGTTCGCCATCCCCTCGCGCAGGATCCGCACGACGAAGTGCGTGTAGCGCCGGTTGTGCTCGTGAAAGACGGACGCGTCGTAGTCCGCCCCGGTGCGGATCTCGCGGAAGAAGACGCGGCAGAGCGCCGGGTTGTCCTCGATCGAGCGGACGTGCCGCCAGATGACGAAGCGCAGCCGGTTGCGCGTGCCCTGGATGCCGGAGAGCTGGTCGGCGTAGTCGGCGACCATTCCCTCGTACCAGCGCGCCATCACCTGGAACATCAGGTCGCGCTTGCTCTCGAAGTACTTGTAGATGGTGCCTTCCACGACCCCGGCGCGTTCGGCGATGTCCGACATGGCGGCGGCCTCGTAGCCGCGCTCGGTGAAGACGGCGTGCGCCACCTCCAGGATGTCGTTGACCCGCCGCTCGCGCGGCAGCCGGACCACGATGCGTTTGGTTGCCGGCGCGCTCATGCCGTCGTCCCCGTCTGTTCGTCTTCCCACGCCGCCAGCGGACCGCCGGGGGCGAGCCAGGAGGCCGGAACCGGCATGGGCATGTCCATCAGCATCTGCGCCAGCGCCTTGCCCTGCGGGTCGTGGCGCAGCGACGCCGTGCCGCCGCCGTCCAGCGCGTCGTGCAACAGAAAGTTGAAGCCGCCGGGGCCGGGCCACTCGAAGCGCTCCACCGGCCCCGCCACGAGGTGGCCGAGGTAGGCCTTCACCGCATCCGCCGTCAGCGCCCGGCGCAGCACCGGCAGGAACTCCGCCCGGCGGGCCAGCACGCCGATGTTGGCGGCGTTCCCCTTGTCGCCGCTGCGCCCGTAGGCCAGCGCGATCAGCGGCACGTCCACCGCCGGTCCCGGCGGCGGGGCCGGGTCGTTCGGCACGGCCGACGGTGCCGCGGACGGCGCCGCGGGTTCCCCGGCCGCAACCGCCACGGCGAACTCCTCGCCGCCCAGCGCCACCCGCACCGGCACCATGCCCTTGTCGACCAGACACGAGAACAGCCGCACCAGCGGTGTTACCTTGGGCCGGCCGGCGGCGAAGCCGGTGATGCCCTGCGCCATGGACGTGGCGGAGGGGAGGAACTCGCGGGAGAAGACCTCCGCCCCCTCGCGGACGTCGTGGTGCACGGCGACCTTCAGCACCACCTCGCGCACGTCGCGGACGGCGGCGTGCGGGCCGTAGGTGCTCTCCGCCCCCAGCACCTCGACGTGCGTGCGGCGGAAGGGCGGCAGGCCGGCGGACGCCAGCAGGCGGGCGCTGCGCGCCAGCACGGCATCGGCGGTGCGGCGCGCCTTGGCCGCCGCCTCGCGCCCGCCGATCATCATGGTGCCGGAGGCGCGGAAACCGTCGGCGTGGGTGACCGACACCTTGTACTGGCTGGCCGGCGCCCGCCCGCGCGCGCCATGGACGAACACGCGGTCCGGCCCGGCCGCCTCCAGCCGCACGCCGCTCCAGTCGCAGGTCACGTCGGGCAGCCGGTACGCGCCGGGGTCGCCGACCTCGTAGACAAGCTGTTCGGCCACCGTTTCCGGCGTCACCAGCCCGCCGGTGCCCGACGGCTTCGTCAGCACGAAGGTGCCGTCGGCCCTCACCTCGGCGATGGGGAAGCCCATGGACTCCCAGCCCGGCACGCGGCGCCAGTCGGTGACGATGCCGCCGGTCACCTGCGTGCCGCATTCGATCAGGTGCCCGGCGAGGCTGCCGGCGGAGAGCCGGTCGTGGTCGTCGTCGCGCCAGCCGAAGGCGTGCAGCAGCGGCCCCAGCGCCAGCGCGCTGTCGACGCACCGCCCGGTGATCACCACGTCCGCCCCGGCGTCCAGCGCCGCCGCGATCGGCCGCGCGCCCAGATACGCGTTGGCGCTCCACGGCTTTGCCGGGAAGGGGCGGCCGTCGAACATCTCCACCGTGCCGCGATCGCGCAGCGCGTCCGCCATCGGCATCAGGTCGTCGCCCAGCACGGCGGCGACCGTCAGGCGCACGCCGCGCTCGGCCAGCGCGCGTTCCAGCGCGTCGCGGCAGGCCAGCGGGTTGACGCCGCCGGCGTTGGCGACCACGCGGATGCCGCGTCCGGCAATCTCGCCCGCCAGCGGCGCCATCACCCGCGTCACGAAGTCCCCCGCATAGCCGGCCGCCGGGTCCTTGGCGCGGGCGCGGGAGAGCAGCGACATGGTGATCTCGGCCAGATAGTCGAGCACCAGCACGTCGATCCCGCCGGAGCGGACGAGCTGCGCCGGCCCCTCCTCGCTGTCGCCCCAGAAGCCGGCGCCGCAGCCGATGCGCAGAACCTCGCGCGCCATCGCCCCGCCTCCCCTATCGGCCGGTCCAGGTGGGCGGGCGGCGCTCGTTGAAGGCGCGGAAGCCTTCCCGCGCGTCCTCCGTCCGCGCCATGCCGGGCAGCATGATCTGCGCGTATTCCAGGGCCTGCAGGATGTTCATGTCCTGCACGGCGTGGAACGCCTGCTTGCCCAGGCGCACGGCGGTCGGCGACTTGTCCACGATGCGGCCGAGCAGCCAGTCGAGCTTGGCGTCCAGCTCCGCCGCCGGGGCCACGTAGTTGACCAGCCCCATCTCCAGCGCCTCGGCGGCCGAGAAGCTCTCGCCGGTGATGCACAGCTCCATCAGGCGGCGGCGCGGCAGCACGCGCTGCATGTAGGGCAGGATCGATCATCATGGGGAAGAGGCCGATCTTGCTTTCCGGCGTGCCGAACTGCGCCTCCTCCGCCGCCACGGCGAGGTCGCAGGCGCACATCAGCCCCAGCCCGCCGGCCAGCGCGTGCCCGTTGACCCGCGCCACGATGGGCAGCGTGCAGGCCTCCATCGTCCGGAACAGCTCGGCGATGAAGTGGCGGGGCTCGGCCGGGTCGGTGCGGAAGGGCGTGCCGTCGGCCGTGGGGTTGAGGTCGCCGCCGGCGCAGAAGGCGCGGTCGCCCGCCCCGGTCAGCACCACGGCGCGCACCTCCCCATCCGCCATGGCGGCGCGCAGGGCGCCGGCGATGCCGGTCGTCACCGCCTCGTTGATGGCGTTGCGCCGTTCCGGCCGGTTGATGGTGATCCACTGCACGGATCCCCGCCGCTCACACAGCACCACGTCCGTCATCTCTCCTCCAGGCACGCTTCGGCCGCGTTGGTGAGCGCTGCTCACCAACCAACACGCGATCCGCCGGGACGTCGAAGGGCGCGCTCACGCGCGGCTCGGCGCAGCGGGACTCGCACGAAAGTCGTACTCATGAGCGGATTGTCTCCGCGTTTCCTCCCTCGTGGGGCGCTTTGGCCCCGTCCCTTCATCCCCCGCGCTTCTCGATTGACAACGGGGCGCGGTGGGATGAAAGTGAGTGGAACTCATTAGCGGGCGAACGAGTTCCGCTGTCAACAAAAAATGTGCGTCCCGCCAACCATCGACGCATCCGGGAGGAAACCGCGATGAACCCGCCTCATGGACATGCCGGGGACGGCAGCAACGCCAGCCCGCCGCCGGCCTTCGCCCTGACCGCCGACCAGCAGGCCCTGCTCGACCAAGCCGACCGCTTCGCCCGCGACCGGCTCTACCCGCTGGCCGAACGCATGGACCGCGACGAATGGTGGCCGGAAGACGCGATGCGCGAGTTCGGCCGCATGGGCTTCCTCGGCGTCACCGTGCCGGAGACCTACGGCGGGGCCGGCATGGACCTGTTCACCAGCGGCATCCTGCTGCAGGCCTTCTCGCGCTGGAACCACGCGCTGGCCTTGAGCTGGGTGGCGCACGAGAACCTGTGCCTGAACAACCTCCACCGCAACGGCGACGAGGAGCAGCGCCGCCGCTACCTGCCCGGCCTGTGCAGCGGCGAGAAGGTGGGCGCGCTGGGCCTGACCGAGCCGGGGGCGGGGTCGGACGCGCTGGGCTCCATGCGCACCACGGCGCGGCGCGACGGCGACCACTATGTGCTGAACGGCACGAAACTCTACATCACCAACGGGCCGGTGGCCGACGTGCTGCTGGTCTACGCCAAGACGGACCGGGAGCGCTGGGCCAAGGGCATCTCCGCCTTCATCGTCGAGAAGGGGATGCCGGGTTTCCAGGTGGCGCAGAAGCTGACCAAGATGGGCTTCCGCGGCAGCACGACCGGCGAGCTGGTGTTCGACGACTGCCGCGTTCCCGCCGAAAACCGCGTGGGCGAAGAGAACGAGGGCGTGTCCGTCGTCATGAGCGGCCTCGACCTGGAGCGTGCGATGATCGCGCCGATCTGCCTGGGCGTGGCCGAGCGCGCGCTCGACCTCGCGCTCGACTACGCGCGCACCCGCCAGCAGTTCGGCCGCCCCATCGGGCAGTTCCAGATGGTGCAGGCGAAGCTGGCCGAGATGTACGTGCGGGTGGAGACCATGCGCACCTTCACGTACCGCGTGCTGGCCGAGGCCAACGACCTGGAGGTCGGCGGCGGCGGGCGCGGCACCATCCACGCGCTGACCGCCGCGTCGGTGATGTACGCGGCCGAATCCATGCACGCCGTGCTGGACGACGCGGTGCAGATCCACGGCGGTGCGGGCTACATCTGGGAGTCGGAAATCAACCGCCTGTACCGCGCCAACAAGCTGCTGGAGATCGGCGCCGGCACCACGGAGGTGCGCAAGCTGATCATCGCCGGCGAACTGCTGCGGGAGTAGGCGGGCATGACCGACCCCTCATCCTACGCCACACGCCCGACCGCCTGTCGGGACGGTCTGTTCGCCGGGCGCACGGTGCTGGTGTCCGGCGGCGGCAGCGGCCTGGGCAAGGCGGCGGCCTTCCTGTTCGGCCGCCTGGGTGCGCGCGTCGTCATCGCCGGCCGCAAGCCGGAGAAGCTGGACGCCGCGGCCGCGGAGATGCGCGCCGCCGGATTGAGCGTCGACGCCCTGCCCTGCAACATCCGCGATCCGGAACAGGTGGACGCGCTGATGAGCGCGGTGTGGGAACGCTGCGGCGGCCTGGACGTGCTGCTGAACAACGCGGGCGGCCAGTTCCCGCAGCCGGCCATCGACTTCTCGGTCAAGGGCTGGCAGGCCGTGATCGACACCAACCTGAACGGCACCTGGTACATGATGCAGGCCGCCGCCCGGCGCTGGCGCGACACGGGCACGGCCGGCGCCGGAGGAGCCATCGTGAACGTGGTGGCGGTGGTGGAGCGCGGCATGCCCGGCGTGGCGCACACATGTGCGGCGCGTGCCGGGGTGATCCATCTGTCGAAGACGGTGGCGGTGGAGTGGGCGCCGCTGCGCATCCGCGTCAACTGCGTCGCCCCCGGCACCATCGAGACGGAGGGGATGGCCGTCTACCCGCCCGAGGCGCGCGCCGCCTTCCCGCGCTCCAACCCCATGCTGCGCATGGGCGACCCGTGGGAGGTGGCGGAGGCCTGCGCCTACCTCTCCGGCCCGGCCGCGGGCTTCATCACCGGCGAGGTGCTGACCGTGGACGGCGGCGGCCGGCTGTGGGGGGAACTCTGGACCGCCGGCAAGCCGCCCTATTTCCAGGGCCCCTGATCGGATGATCTGCCTCCGGTGTGGTCGACGCCTCTCCTGATTTGCCGGAATAATTCGTCTACCAAGAGTTGGTTTCACACGCTCAAAACCAAACACGTCCACGATCGCTGCTATCAGACCCGGCAGAAGGCCATGCCCGCCGTCTTCGAATGCGGCGAGGCAGTCTACAACCGCCAGCGCCGCCATTCGTCATTTGGCGACATGACCCCCGCTCAATTTGCGGCCGTCAATCAGGCGGCATGAGCTGTCTCGGACGTCCACCAATCCTGGGTCCGATTACTGTCCACTGTCACAAAATGTGACACAAATTTGGTGGACGAGGGGGGCGCCGATCTGGCAACCGATGCGGGCATCGTACGATACGCCGCCGGCCCTCGGAAAGGTCGGCGCGTGGACGTTCGCGGACTCGCACCCGGATCGGACAATTGGCTCCGTTGCTTGGATATTGGGGGAAATGATGGCTACTGTTACGGGCGCTTCAGGCAACGACACTTTGTCCGGCGGCAACGAAAACGACGTTCTGTATGGTTTCGCCGGGAATGACGTTCTCGACGGATACACCGGCAACGACGTTCTTTACGGCGACGATGGCGACGACACCCTGGGTGGCAGCCTCGGCGACGACGTCCTCGACGGTGGCGACGGCAACGATGTCTTGTCCGGCGCTGGCGGCAACGACACCCTGTCCGGCGGTCTGGGCAACGACACGCTGTACGGCGACGCCGAGGCGGACCTTCTGTCCGGCCAAGCCGGCAATGACCTGTTGTACGGCGGTGCGGACAACGACACGCTCGTCGGCGGCAGCGGGAACGATACGCTGTTTGGTGGCGACGGCGTTGATACCGCCGATTACAGCGCGTCGAGCGAGGGCGTGACGATCAGCCTCGCCGGGGGCGCGGGCACGGGCGGCGACGCCCAGGGCGACACGCTCTCCGAAATCGAAAACCTCATCGGTTCGGCGCAGGCGGACTCCCTGACGGGCAACGCCTCCGCCAACGTGCTGTCCGGTGCGGCCGGCAATGACACGCTGTCCGGCGGCGACGGCAACGACACGCTCGTGGGCGGCGCCGGCGACGACTTGCTTTTCGGCGATGAAGGCGCCGACACGCTCGACGGCGGCGACGGCGACGACACGTTGTACGGTGGTGCGGGCAACGACACCTTGTACGGCGGCGCCGGCACCGACGTGTTGTACGGCGGCGACGGGATCGACACGGCCGACTACAGCGGCACCAGCACCGGCCTGACGGTGAATCTGCACGAAGCCGCCAGCATCGGCAGCGCCTTCCATGAGATCGAGAACGTCATCGGCAGCACCGGCGCCGACACGCTCGTCGGCGGCAACGCCGACAACCTGCTGTCCGGCAACGGCGGCAACGATATCGTCAGCGGCGGCCAGGGCAACGACACGCTCGACGGCGGCAGCGGCGAAGACACGCTGTTGGGCGGCATCGGCAACGACCTCCTGAGCGGCGGCGACGGCAACGACACCCTGTACGCGAACGACGACGCCGACACCCTGTATGGCGGCCAGGGCAACGACCTCCTGTACGGCGGCTACGGTGTTGATCTGATTTACGGCGGGCAGGGCAACGACTTGCTGTTCGGCGACGGCGGCGACGACGTCCTGTCCGGCGAGGACGGCAACGACGTCCTTCGCGGCGGCGCCGGCAACGACACCCTGTCCGGCGGTCTGGGCAACGACGCGGCCGACTACACCGGGTCGAGCGAGGCCGTCCATGTGGTTCTGGGGACATCGGCCCAGGGCGGCGATGCCCAGGGCGACACCTTCAACAGCATCGAGAACCTCATCGGTTCGTCCAACGACGACACCCTGGTCGGCGACGCGAACGCCAACGCGCTGACGGGCGGCGACGGCAATGACATTCTGAGCGGCGCGGCGGGCAACGACACGCTGTCCGGCGGCAACGGCAACGACACGTTGCTGGGCGACGCGGGCGCCGACGCGCTGAGGGGCGACAGCGGCGTCGACGTGGTCGACTACAGCGGCTCCGCGGCGGTCAACGTCAACCTGGGCGGGACCAGCGCGTCGGGCAACGCGGAGGGCGACACGTACCAGTCGATCGAAGTCGTCATCGGCAGCTCGAACAACGACACGATGACCGGCAGCTCGGGCAACGACGTGCTGTCCGGCGCCGCCGGCAGCGACGCGCTGTCCGGCGGCGCGGGCGACGACACGCTGGTCGGCGGCGCGGGCAACGACACCCTTGTCGGCGGCACGGGCATCGACACGGCCGACTACAGCGCCTCGTCGTCGGCCGTGACGATCGTCCTCGGCACGTCGAGTTCGGGCGGCGACGCTCAGGGCGACACGCTCACCGAGATCGAGAACGTCACCGGTTCCGCCTACAGGGATGCCCTGACGGGCGATGCCAACGCGAACGTGCTGGCCGGCGGCGCCGGCAACGACACGCTGAGCGGCGGCGCCGGCAACGACTCTCTGGACGGCGGTTCGGGCAACGACCTCTTCGTCGGCGGCGGCGGCAACGACACCCTGTACGGCGGCGAGGGCACCGACACCGCCGACTACAGCGCCGTCAACAGCGCCTTGACGATCACCGTCTCCAGCGGCTCGGTCACGGTCAATCTGGGTACCGGCGACGTCGACGTCCTGGTCGGCATCGAGAACATCATCGGCGGCTCGGGCAACGACAGCCTGACCGGCGACGCCAGCAACAACGTCCTCGCGGGCGGCGCCGGCGCCGACACCCTGAACGGCGGCAGCGGCACCGACACGGTCGACTACAGCACCTCGACCGGCGCGGTGAACGTTGTGTTGGTATCGTCGGGCACGTCCACGGTCTCGGGCGGCGACGCCGAAGGCGACTCGGTCGTCAATTTCGAGAACGTCTTCGGCGGCTCCGGCAACGACAGCCTGACCGGCGACGCCAGCAACAACGTCATCGCGGGCGGCGGCGGTGCCGACACGCTCTATGGCGGCGCCGGCACCGACACGCTGGACTACAGCACCTCGACTGCGGGCGTGACGGTCGCCCTGTCCTCTTCGGTTGCCGCCACCGCTTCGGGCGGCCACGCCGCGGGCGACGTCGCGACGGGCTTCGAATACGTCGTCGGTTCGCAGCACGGGGATAGGCTGACCGGCGACGAGACCGCCAACCGGCTGTGGGGCAACGAAGGCAACGACACGCTTCTCGGCGGCCTGGGCGCCGACACGCTGTACGGCGATGACGGCAACGACACCCTGGATGGCGGCGACGGCAACGACTCGCTGTACGGCGGCGACGGCAACGACTCGCTCACCGGCGGGAACAACGACGACCGTCTCGTCGGCGGCGCCGGCGCCGACAACATGACCGGCGGTTCCGGCAACGACACGGCCGACTACAGCGCCTCGTCGGCGGCGGTCACGGTCAATCTGGCCACGACCTCGGGGTCGGGCGGCGATGCGGCCGGCGACACGCTGAGCGGCATCGAGAACGTCGTCGGCTCCGACTATGCGGACGCACTGACCGGCGACACCGGCGCCAACCTGCTGTCCGGCGGCGACGGCAACGACACGCTGGTCGGCGGCGCCGGCGCCGACACGCTTTCCGGCGGCGGCGGGACCGATCTGGTCGATTACAGCGCGTCCGGCTCCGGCGTGACCATCTATCTGAGCGGGAGCGCGGGCACCAGCGGCGACGCCGCGGGCGACGTGCTCTCCGAGATCGAGAACGCCATCGGCACGTCCCAGAACGACTCGATGGTGGGCAGCGGCGAGGCCAACGTCCTTTCGGGCGCGGCCGGCAACGACACGTTGAGCGGTGGCTCCGGCAACGACACGCTCTATGGTGGGTCGGGCGCCGACAGCATCATCGGCGACGCCGACGCCGACATCATGTACGGCGAGGACGGCAACGACACGCTGAACGGCGGCAGCGGCAACGACACGCTCTACGGCGGTGCGGGCGCCGACGTCATCTACGGCGGCGCCGACACCGACATCGTCTACTTCACCGGATCGACCGCCGTGTCGGTCACGCTTTCGGGCAACGACACGATCGCCGCCACCGTTTCGGGCGGCGACGCGGCCGGCGACGCCATCTTCGCCGTCGAGAACCTTGGCGGCGGCAGCGGCAACGACACGCTGACGGGCAACGACAACGCCAACCTGCTGTCCGGCGCCGCGGGCAACGACGTCCTTTCCGGCGGTCTCGGCAGCGACACGCTGGCCGGCGGTCTCGGCAGCGACACCCTGGACGGCGGTGACGGCAGCGACACCGCCGACTACAGCAACGCGGCGGCCGGCGTCACGGCGAGCCTGGCCACCGGAACGGGCACCCGCAACGAGGCCGAAGGCGACGTCTTCGTCAGCATCGAGAACATCAACGGTTCGGCCTACATCGACGCCCTGTGGGGTGACGACAACGCCAACGTGCTGTACGGCAACGCCGGCGACGACTCGCTGACCGGCGGCGGCGGCGACGACACGCTCTATGGCGGCCAGGACAGCGACAGCCTCGTGGGCGAGGCGGGGGCCGACGTCCTGTTCGGCGGCGCGGGCGGCGATACGCTGTCCGGCGGCGTGGGCGACGACCGCCTGCACGGCGGCGGCGGCGGCGACCGTCTGGTGGGCGGCACCGGCGTCGACACCGCCGACTACACGGGTTCCGGCTCGGGCGTGACGGTCGGCCTCGCCACCGGCGCGTCGATCTCGGGCGGCGACGCCGCGGGCGACACGCTCGTCGGCATCGAGAACCTCTGGGGCTCGTCGTATGCCGACAGCCTGTCGGGCGACGACGGCGCCAACATCCTGTCCGGCGCCGACGGCAACGACACGCTGTACGGCGGTCAGGGCGCCGACACGCTGTACGGCGGCCAGGGCACCGACTGGGGCATCTTCGCCGGATCCAGCGCCGCCGTTTCGGTCAATCTGACCGACGGCACGGGCACGGGCGGCGACGCTCAAGGAGACCGCTTCGACAGCGTCGAAAACCTGGTCGGTTCGTCCCACAACGACACGCTGCTCGGCAGCGACGTCGCCAACCTGCTGTCCGGCGGCGACGGCGCCGATATCCTCAGCGGTGCCGCCGGAAACGACACGCTGGTCGGCAACGCCGGTGCCGACACGCTGGTCGGCGGCGACGGCACCGACACGGCCGACTACACCGCCTCGACGGCGGGGGTCACGGTCAACCTCGCCACGGGAACGGGGACCGGCGGCGACGCCGAGGGCGACAGGCTCACGACGGTCGAGAACCTCATCGGTTCGGCGCAGGCGGACAGCCTGACGGGCGACGCCAACGCCAACGTGCTGTCCGGCGCGGCGGGCAACGACACGCTGCTGGGCGGTGCCGGCAACGACACGCTGTACGGCGGCAACGACACCGACACGGCGGACTACACGGGCTCCAGCGCCGCGGTCTCGGTCAACCTGACGAGCGGAACGCACACCGGCGGCGACGCCGAGGGCGACACCCTCAACAGCATCGAGAACCTGACGGGCTCCTCCCACAACGACACGCTGACGGGCGACGGCAACGCCAACGTGCTGTCCGGCGCGGACGGTTCCGACATCCTCAGCGGCGCCGGTGGCAACGACACGCTGTTCGGCGGTAACGGCGACGACACGCTGGTCGGCGGGTCGGGGTCCGACAGCCTCGTCGGCGGCGGCGGCTCCGACACGGCCGACTACAGCGCGTCGAGCGCCGCGGTGACGATCAACCTCGCCACGCCGTCGGCTTCGGGCGGCGACGCCGCGGGCGATACGTTCGACAGCATCGAAAACCTCGTCGGCTCCGGCCTCGCGGACAGCCTGACCGGCGACGGCAGCGTCAACGTGCTGTACGGCGGCGCGGGCAACGACACGCTGGTCGGCGGTGCCGGCGCCGACACGCTGATTGGCGGCGACGGCATCGACACGGCCGACTTCAGCGCCGTGAGCGAGGGGATCTCGGCCAACCTGGCCACCGGCGGCAGCGGCGGCGACGCGCAAGGCGACGTATACGCCTATGTCGAGAACCTGATCGGCTCCGCCCACAACGACACGCTGACCGGCGACGCGGAAGCCAACCTGCTCTCCGGCGGCGACGGCAACGACGTCCTGTCCGGCGGCGTGGGCAACGACACCCTCGTCGGCGGCAACGGGAACGACACGCTCGCCGGCGGCGCGAACGCCGACCTGCTGTCCGGCGGCAGCGGCACCGACATGGTCGACTACAGCGCGTCGAGCGCCGCAGTGACGGTCAGCCTCCTCGCGGGCACGGGCACGGGCGGCGACGCCCAGGGCGACTCCCTCGACAGCATTGAAGACCTCCTCGGCTCGTCGCATGCCGACGTGCTGACCGGCGACGCCGCCGCCAACCGCCTCTTCGGCGCGGGGGGAGCGGACACGCTGTCCGGCGGCGACGGCAACGACACCCTGTCCGGCGGCGTCGGCGGCGACGTTTTCTCCTACGCCCCCAACGATACCAGCGTCGACACCATCATCGATTTCGGAACGGGCGACGGCATCCGCGTCGCCGGCGCCTCGTTCACCGGAAACGTGACGGTGGGCAACGGGTCGTCCGTGGCCGCACATTCCATCCAGATCGCCCAGAACGGAGGCACGACCCGGCTTTACATCGACACCGACGGCATGGCGGACGCGGCCGAACTCACGATTGATCTGGAAGGCCGCTACACGACCGAGAACTTCGCGCTCAGCGGCACCGACATCCTGTACACGACCCCCCCGCAGCCTCCGAGCACCGACAGCGGGACCACCACGATGTCGACCCCGGTGTTGGGAACGGTCATCGAAGTGGTCGGGACCACGAACACGACGAACACCATCGACGGCGTCGTCGTGCAGCAGCAGAGGCTGGTCACCAGCACCGGCGCCGTGGTGGAGATCGTCGATATTCCGGTGGTGACCGACACCCGCGTCGAGGGAGACGGCCAGACCGCCGGGGCCGACATTCCGCTGGCGCGGAACGCGACGACCGGCCTGCCGGTGATCCAGGCGAGCGTGCCGACCGGCGTCGGCCTGCGCGTCGAAGGGCAGACGGTCGCCCAGACCCCCGCGAACGCCGTGAACGGGCTGGTCGCGGCGATCCAGTCCCGCACCAGCGGCGCCAATCAGGCGTCGGACCAGACGGCGCTGGTCACCACGGCCCAGACCTTCCTGAACGGATTGCCGACGGACACGCAAGTCACGGTGCGAACGATCGTGCCGACGGTTGCGGCGGGGACGACGGCGGTCAACCAGCCTCTGACGATCACCGGCAACACGCCCGCCGGCGGCGTGCCGGGCGAGGCGTTGGTGATCGACGTCACCTCCCTGCCGTCCGGCACGGTGCTCCAGTTGCAGAACGTCTCGTTCGCCGTGGTCGTGGGCGCCGTGCGGGTGGGCGGAGGCTCGGGCTCGCAGAACGTGGCGGGCGACGGAAGCGCGCAGTACATCGTGCTGGGTGCGGACGACGACACGCTGCGCGGCGGCGGCGGCAACGACTTCATCGGCTCCGAAGGCGGCGACGACCTGCTCTTCGGTGACGACGGCGTCGACACGGTGACCGGCGGCACCGGCAACGACGTGCTGTACGGCAACCGGCAGGACGACCTGCTGTACGGCAACCAGGGGCTGGACACGCTGTTCGGCGGCCAGGACGGCGACACGCTGTTCGGCGGTCAGGACGGCGATGCGCTGTACGGCAACCTGGGCACCGACAACCTCTACGGCAACCTGGGCGACGACAGCCTGTTCGGTGGCCAAGGCGGCGACAGTCTGTTCGGCGGCCAGGGCAACGATGTGCTGCACGGCAACCTCGGCGACGATGCCCTGTACGGCAACCTGGGTGCCGACACGCTGGTCGGCGGGGTTGGGGCCGACACGCTGACCGGCGGCGACGGGGCGGACCAGTTCCGCATCGCCGCACCGGCGGAGGGTGGCGACACCATCACCGACTTCCAGTCGGGGGTGGACACGATCGCGGTGGTCAGCCCGAACTTCGGCAATCTGGCGGTGGGCACGCTGTCGACGGCCAACTTCGCGCTGGATAACCCGACGGACGCCAACGACCTGTTCGTCTTCAACACGACCACCGGCACGCTGTTCTACGACGCCGACGGGTCGGGCGCCGGGGCGGCGGTCACCATCGCCACGCTGAACGTCCGCACGCTCAGCGCCAGCGACATCCTCGTGCTGCCCAGCGGGTCGTAACATCGGGGAAAGGGACGGCTCTTCGGGGTGACGACACGGAACGGGCGGGTCATGCGGACAAAGCGTTCAGAGCTTGTTCGCAACGAACCCGCCCTGACCGGTGCCGGGCCGGAGGCAGAAAGTGAGCACCGTCGTGATGAACGGCACACTCGTCTCCTCCGGTCACGCCGCCGGGCCATAGGTCCGCCGACCGTTCCACCTGTGGCATGGCCCCCCGGGTTTGCGACGGTCTCCAGCTCGATCCCGTCCAGGCCGGGCACGGCCACGTCGAAGATGCGGAAGTGCCCGTGCCGACCACCTTCAGCCCGGTCTCGATGGCAATGCCCGAGCCGCGGTGAGGCCTTTTTGCGCGAACATCCTTGTGCCTTTGACGACCCGTCGCCTCACAGCGGCAACGGGCTGTCGTTCTTGACCTCTTCCATCACTGCGTAGGTGCGGGTTTCTCGCACGCCCGGCAGGGAGAGCAGGATCTCGCCCAGGAAATGCCGATAGGAGGCCATGTCGGCAACACGGGTCTTGACCAGATAATCGAATCCGCCGGCAACCATGTGGCACTCCAGAACCTCGGGCATGGTGCGCACGGCCTGGGCGAATTTGTCGAAGATATCGGGCGTGGTCTTGTCGAGCAGCACCTCGACGAAGACGAGGAGCCCGAAGCCGAGGCGATGCGGATCCAGCCGCGCCCCGAACCCGGTGATATAGCCGTCCTTCTGCAACCGCCGCAGGCGCTCCCCCGTCGTCGTCGGCGACAGGCCGACGCGCTCGGCGAGATCAACCGTCGATATGCGGCCATCCTGCTGAAGAATGGAGAGGATCCGGCGGTCCAGCTTGTCTATGTCCGTCATTTTCACGTCGTTCATGCTGTTTCACCGCGCATAACACGGTGAATTCGAAAAAACAACGGTGGAGCCACGGGCCGTTTGCGACTAGCCTTGTGTTTGCCACGCACAGAGAAGTCGCCGCGCTCGCCGGGCTGCCCTACGGCGGCGCCAAGGGTGGTGTGACGGTCGATCCGACGCCGCCATGGCCATCGGCGTGGCCAAGGTGCGCGACGCCAAACGAACGCGCGGTCTCTTCCCGTAACGGCATGCCGGGTCTTCGAAGCACTCCCTGACTGCTCCGGGCCGGTCGAACAGAGCAACGACACCGATGACGATCATGATGACCCCGAACGACATGCAGGCTTGTGCCGGTGCTTCGAAGGCCGATCCGCAGCCCTTCGCGGCGTTCGCCCCGCCCATCCGCCCCGCCGGCGCGCTGCGCGCCGCCATCACCGCCGCCTACCGGCGTCCGGAGAGCGAGTGCCTGCCGTTCCTGCTGGAGCGGGCGACGCTGCCCCCCATGATCGCCGCCGCCGCCAGGACGACCGCGCGCACGCTCATCTCCGCGCTTCGCGCCAAGCCGCCCGGCCGCGGCGTCGAGGGGCTGATCCAGGAATACAGCCTGTCCAGCCAGGAAGGGCTGGCGCTGATGTGCCTGGCGGAAGCGCTGCTGCGCATTCCCGACGCCGCCACCCGCGACGCGCTGATCCGCGACAAGCTGGCCGGCGGCGACTGGCAGGCGCACCTTGGCAACAGCCCGTCGCTGTTCGTCAACGCCGCCACCTGGGGCCTGCTGATCACCGGCAAGCTGACCGCCTCGGTCAGCGAGCAGGCGCTGTCCTCCGCGCTGACCCGGCTGCTCGCCCGCGGCGGCGAGCCGCTGATCCGCCGCGGCGTCGATTTCGCCATGCGGATGATGGGCGAGCAGTTCGTCACCGGCCAGACCATCGGCGAAGCGCTGGCCAACAGCCGAACGATGGAGGCGGAGGGTTTCCGCTACTCCTACGACATGCTGGGCGAGGCCGCATTGACGGCCGGGGACGCGGCCCGCTACCACACCGATTACGAGCAGGCGATCCACGCCATCGGCGCCGCCTCCGCCGGGCGCGGCATCTACGAGGGGCCGGGCATCTCCATCAAGCTGTCCGCCCTCCACCCGCGCTATTCCCGCGCCCAGGCCGACCGCGTCATGGCGGAACTGCTGCCGCGCGTGAAGGAGCTGGCCCTGCTGGCCAGGCGCTACGACATCGGCCTGAACATCGACGCGGAGGAGGCCGACCGCCTCGAACTCTCGCTCGACCTCCTGGAATCGCTCTGCTTCGATGCGGATCTGGCGGGGTGGAACGGGCTCGGCTTCGTCGTGCAGGCGTACGGCAAGCGCTGCCCCGCCGTCATCGACGTCCTGATCGACCTCGCGCGGCGCAGCGGCCGCCGCCTGATGGTGCGGCTGGTGAAGGGCGCCTATTGGGACGCGGAGATCAAGCGCGCCCAGGTGGACGGGCTGGAGGGCTTCCCGGTCTACACCCGCAAGGTCTACACCGACGTGTCCTACGTCGCCTGCGCGCGCAGTCTGCTCAGCGCGCCCGAAGCGGTGTTCCCGCAGTTCGCCACCCACAACGCGCAGACGCTGGCCACGATCTACGAGATGGCCGGCAGTGACTTCCACGTCGGCCAGTACGAGTTCCAGTGCCTGCACGGGATGGGGGAGCCGCTGTACAAGGAGGTGGTCGGCCCGCTGAAGCGCCCCTGCCGCATCTACGCGCCGGTCGGCACGCACGAGACGCTGCTGGCCTATCTGGTCCGCCGCCTGCTGGAGAACGGCGCCAACAGCTCCTTCGTCAACCGCATCGCCGACAAGGCGGTGCCCATCGACGACCTCGTCGCCGACCCGGTCACGGTCGCGCGCGCCATCACCCCCGTCGGGGCACCGCACGCGATGATCGCGCTGCCGCGCGACCTCTACGCGCCGGAGCGGGACAACTCCGCCGGCATCGACCTGTCGAACGAACAGGAACTCGCCACGCTGTCCGCCGCCCTGTCGGCGAGCGCGCGGATCGCATGGACGGCGGCGCCCGTGCTGGCGGATGGTGAACGCGCCGGCGAGTCCCGCCCGGTGCTGAACCCGGCCGACCGCCGCGACGTGGTCGGCCATGTGATCGAGGCGACCCCGGACGTGGTCGCGGCGGCCTTCCGGCATGCCGTCGCGGCGGCACCGGCCTGGGCCGCGACGTCTCCGGCGGAGCGGGCCGCCGGCCTGTTCCGCGCGGCGGACACCATGCAGGCGCGGATGCCGACGCTGCTCGGCCTGATCGTGCGGGAGGCCGGCAAGTCGCTGCCGAACGCCATCGCCGAGGTGCGCGAAGCCATCGACTTCCTGCGCTATTACGGTGCCCAGGCACGCGACCGGTTCGACAACGCCACCCACGTTCCCGTCGGGCCGGTGGTGTGCATCAGCCCGTGGAACTTCCCGCTGGCGATCTTCACCGGGCAGATCGCGGCGGCACTGGCCGCCGGCAATGTGGCGCTCGCCAAGCCCGCCGAGGAGACGCCGCTGATCGCCGCGGAGGCGGTGCGCATCCTGCACGCGGCCGGCATCCCGGCCCCGGCCCTCCAGCTTCTTCCCGGGGCGGGCGATGTCGGGGCCGCGCTGGTGGGAAACACGGCCACGCGGGCGGTGATGTTCACCGGCTCCACCGACGTGGCGCGGCTGATCCAGAAGCAGCTTGCCGGGCGCCTGTCGCCGGACGGCGCGCCGATCCCGCTGATCGCCGAGACCGGCGGCCAGAACGCCATGATCGTGGACAGCTCTGCCCTGGCCGAGCAGGTGGTCGGCGACGTGATCGCGTCGGCCTTCGACAGCGCCGGCCAGCGCTGCTCGGCCCTGCGCGTCCTGTGCCTGCAGGAGGACGTGGCCGACCGCGTGCTCGCCATGCTGAAGGGCGCCATGCGCGAGCTGCGCATCGGCAACCCGGACCGCCTTGCGACCGACGTCGGCCCGGTCATCACCGAGGAGGCGCGGGAGACCATCCTCCGCCACGTCGAGGCCATGCGCGCCAGGGGCCGCCGGGTCGAGGCGCTGCCGCTGCCGGGCGAGGCGTCGAACGGCACCTTCGTGGCGCCGACGCTGATCGAGATCGAGAGCATCGCCGAGCTGCGGCGCGAGGTGTTCGGACCGGTGCTGCACGTCGTCCGCTTCCGGCGCGATGATCTGGACCAACTGGTCGATGCCATCAACGCGACGGGCTACGGGCTGACCTTCGGCCTGCACACGCGCATCGACGCGACCATCGAGCGGGTGACGGCGCGCATCCGGGTCGGCAACGTCTACATCAACCGCAACACCATCGGCGCGGTGGTCGGCGTGCAGCCGTTCGGCGGGCATGGCCTGTCGGGCACCGGCCCCAAGGCCGGCGGCCCGCTGTACCTCACGCGACTGCTGAGCCGCCGGCCCAAGGCCGTGCTGGGCCTGCGCGGGAGCGACGCGGAGCAGGCTCCGGCCAAGGCGTACGGCGACTGGTTGCGGAGGAAGGGACGCCCGGCGGAGGCGGCGCGCTGCGCCGACCAGCTCTTCCGCAGCGCGCTCGGCGGCAGCGCCGAGTTGGCCGGGCCGGTCGGCGAGCGGAACGTCTATGCACTGCACCGGCGCGGCCGCATCCTGCTGCTGCCACGGACGGAAACCGGCCTGCTGGTGCAACTGGGCGCGGTGTTCGCCACGGGCAACGACGCCGTGGTCGATGCGCCGGCCGTCCTGGCCGAGACGGTGCGGGGCCTGCCCGCCGAGCTGGCCCGCCGCGTGCGGGTGACCAGCGCGTGGGCGGAGGCGGGGCCGTTTGCCGGGGCCCTGGTCGAAGGCGACGCGGCGCGGCTGCTGGACGTGAACATCCGCATCGCCGGGCTGCCCGGCCCGATCGTGTCCGTTCAGGGCGCGTCCAGCGAGGGGATCGGCAGCGGGCGCGAGGACTACACCCTCGACTGGCTGCTCGACGAATGCTCGCTCAGCGTCAACACGACCGCCGCCGGCGGCAACGCCAGCCTCGTCGCGCTGAGCTGATCCAGGACCATGCCACGCCACCCCTGAATCTTTCGCCTGAGGAGAACGTCGCGATGGGCGCGCCCACCCTTGGCCCTCCTCCGCATCGGTGGACACCTCTGCCAAGCTCCCGCCGGGAGCGGAGAGGCGAACGACGACACGGCGCTTGTTCACGGACGCGTTCAAACCGGAGACGGTGGCGCTGCTGACATGCCGTACGAGGCCAGCCGGGCACACCGTCACAGGATCCCGAGGGCGAGCGACCGCGTTGAGAACTGGTCGGCGCACGACGCGGCGCCGCGCCGGCGTGGCCGGACTCAGCCGACCTTGAACTCCACGGCGTCCTTGTTGCCCTTGTTGTCGCGCCAGGAGATCGTGAGGGACTCGCCGGACGCCGCTCCGGAGAAGGAGAATTCCAGGTAGGGGTTGGCGGAAACCGCCATGCCCCAGTCCGCCGAGAAGACCGTCTCGCCCTTGTGGGTGCAGACCACCTCCTCGATGAAGTGGGCGGCCGTGGTCACCGCGTTCGTCTTCGGGTCGCGCACCTCGACGATCATCGGGTGCGTGATGACCGCGCGTACGTCCGCCGTGCCGTTGGTGCCCACCTTGATGCGGGCCTTGATCGATTCTGCCATGGTCCGTCTCCCCTTGCTCAGCCGCCGCAGCCGCCGATTGTAACCTTCACTTCCCGGCTCGCCTTGAAGAGCTTGCCGTCGGACTTCACCACGGCGGTGACCAACTGCGTCTTCGCCAGTTTGATGCGGGTGGTGACGTCGCCGGTCGAGCGGGCGGAGTAGCGGAAGACGGCGGCCAGCGGACGCGGGTTGCCTTCGGCGATCAGCGTGATGCTCTCGACCTTGGGCAGGCTGGTGCTCACCGTCACCGGGACCACCGTGCCGTTTTCCGCGATCTCGGGAGCGCGCACCTTCACGGCATCGCTGGCCGCGGCGCTCTGCACCTGGAAGAGGGCATCCAGCACCTCCTTGGTGTCCTTTCCGTCGAAGGCGGCCTTCGGCCAGGCGGCGAGCGCGGCGCGCGGCAGCAGACCGAGGAGCGCGGTGCCGGCGCCCAGGCCTCCCAATGCCAGTGCCCCCCGAAGCATGTCTCTGCGGCTTCGCATCTTCATGAACGTCTTCTCCCCTCTTGTCTCCAGCGACCCGCGTGGCGGGGCGGAACCGGTGCGGAGAAAGCATGATGCGTGCCATCTCGGCGGAGGCGCCGGAGCGGCGGGATTCCGCCGCCACCGCCTCGCACCGGCCGGACTCGTTGGGGTGTTTTGCCATAGGGCGCGCATCGCCACGGTGGCGTAATTCCGCATGACGGCGGCCGTCCGGCGCGGCAATCTGGACCTGGGCCAAAACCGCCACCCTGGACGCGCTGGAACGGATGCTGCACTGGAACTCGTTGCTGACCCGCATGATCCTGGGCGTCCTCGGGATCGTCGCGGTCATGTCGGCGCTGCTGTTCCTCGGGATCGACTATCTGGTGTCAACGCAGTTCCAGCGCCTGCACCAGGAGCGTGTCGAACAGTACGCGGCGGAAGTGCGCCGTGTTCTCGACCGCGAGCTGAAGACGCTCAGCACCATGGCCGCGTTCACGGCCCAGGATTCCGGCCTGAACCACGCCACGCAGTACCACCTGTACTTCGGCGGGGAGCGGCGCTCGGTGACGGCGGACGTCGACCGCATCGCGTCGAACTTTCAACTGGAGTCCGTCACGCTCTGGGACGCCGCGGGGTCGCTGGTGGTGCACAGCGGCATCGCCCTGCCCGCCTCCCCGCGTTGGGCCGAAGAGGCGTTCGTCGAAGCGGTGGGCGTCTCCACCGCGCGCGCCGAGATGGTCGGCGACAAGCTGTGGCTGGTGGCCATGGCCACGTTGCGGCACCGCGGCACGGTTCTCGCCCGCATCCAGATCGGACGCCCGATCGACTACGTGCTGCGCAGCCTCGCCCTGTCCGGCGGGCGTGTCGGCCTGGTGATGCAGGCGACGGAACCGGTGCCGGGAACCTTCCGCATTCCCGTGACCAGCGCCGGGCGCGACGACGTCCTCCTCGAAATCTCGGTGCCCGGGCTCGTCGAAAGCGCCCTGACCCAGACCAAGCGCCTCCTGGTGGCCGGGCTGCTCATGACCAGCGCCCTCCTGGTCGCGCTGATCGGCGTCTACCTCCGGCGCCAACTGCGGCCCATCAAGGCGCTGACGCGCGTGGCGCACAGCGCTGCGGCCGCCATCCGCAGCGGCGACGTTCGCCAGGTGCGTGCCGCCGGCACGGGCGAGATCGCCCGGTTGGCGGCGGCGTTCAACGAGATGATGCGCGACCTCGCAAAGTACGCCCGGATCGAGCGCGAGTTGCGTCACAAGGAGCAGCTCACGGCCATCGGCCGGGTCGCCACGCGCGTCGCGCACGACATCAACAATCCCCTCACGGTGATCAAGAACACCGCCATCCTGGCGCTGCGCGACCCGGCCACGCCGGAGGATCTGCGTCCGGAACTGGAGCTTGTGGTCCACCATTGCGAGCGCTGCCACCGGACGGTCGAGAACCTGCTGCGGTTCGGACGTCCGTTGCGCCTCAAGCTGGCCGAACTCGACGTCGGCGACTTCCTCGCCGGCTATCTGGCGCGGCGGCGCCACGACGCCCAGGCTGCGCCCTGCCGCCTGATCGGGCCGCCGATGGCCGTGCGGGCGGAAGCCGATGCCGTCCAACTCGAGCAGCTCCTCGACAACCTGCTCGACAACGCGCAGGAGGCCAGCGGCGGCCGCGAGATCACCGTCGAATACGGGGTCGAACAGGAGGATACGGTGTTCGTTCGCATCGTCGATGGTGGGCCGGGCTTCGCCAGCGACGCCATCGAGCGCGCCTTCGAACTCTACTACACCACAAAGACGAACGGCACCGGGCTGGGACTGCCGAACGCCCTGGCCATCGCCCGTGCGCACGGCGGCGACATCCGCATCACCGGTCCGGAGCGCGGCGAGGTCACGGTCAACCTGCGCATGGTGCCGCGCGCGGCGGAACCGGCTCAGGCGTAGCCGGCCCGCTCGCCGTTCCATGGCAGCAGACGCCGCGCCATCAGGCGTTGCCCGTCGGGACCGAACAGAAAGTCCAGGAAGGGCCGCATCAGGTTCTCCTGCCACGGACCCAACGCCAGCGACAGCGGCCCCCTCAGCGGATAGGCCGGCGACGGTGTGCCGGCCGGGGCCGGGTGCTGCCCGTCGACGGCCAGCACCTTGAGCTTTCCCGCCGCGACGAGCGGCTGCGCCAGGACCCAGCTGTTGACACCCGCAGACCACTCGAAGCGCTGCACGAGATCGAGCAGTTCCTGGTCGGTCTTGGCCGACAACGCCCGCGGCGCGTATCTGGCCCGTCCGTCCATCAGCAGGTTGCGCACCGGCTCCGAGTAGTCGTGGCCGTGATCGTAGGCGACCAGAGCGATGCGCCGCGCCGGTCCTCCAAGATCCTTCCAGTTGTCGATCGCCCCCGTGACCAGGGCTCGCACCTCGGCCCGGCCGAGAGTCTCGACCGGGACGGACGGATGGCACACCACGACCTTCAGGTCATCGGCGATGGTCAGACAGCGCAGCCCGTCCGTCGGCGTGCCGGCATGCGGCTCGCAGCACAGCCCGCCGAGGTGCGCGCGCCCGGTGCGGACGGCGGCGATACCATCGTCGCAGCCGCCGCCGAGCACGAGCATCGGGCGTCCGGTTCGCGCGGTGAACGCCGCCGCCAGCTCCTCCATGCAGCCGTCCTTGAGCAGGCGCGACCCGACGAAGGAGAGCGGCCCCCGCGCCGGTTCGACAACCTCCGCCGTCTGCACGGCGGAAGCCGCGCGGCAGATGCTGCCTTCCAGATCGGGAAAGGTCCGGGCCGCACCCTCGGTCGGCGGCAGCAGGCCGGCGGCCACGGCGGCACCGGCTCCGCCGGCGAGCGTCGACAAAAAGGTGCGCCTGCGCATGGGCCCTCCTCAACCGATCTCGGTCAGTTTGCGAAGCAGAGTCTTGTAATCAATGGCCAGGATCCGCGCGGCCTTCGCCTTGTTGCCCTGTGTCTGCCCAAGCACCTGGGCGATGTAGCGGCGCTCGACATCGGCCAACGTCGGCGGTGTGTCGGCGGCTCCGGGCGCGGCCGCTGCCGCCAGCGGCTGCGGGCCGGCGACCCCCGGCGGCAGCGGGATCTCGGTGGCCCCGTCGGGGCAGAGGATCACCGCTTCCTCGATCAGGTTCTCGAGTTCCCGGATGTTCCCCGGCCATGGCCGCGCCTTGAGCCACTCCATCACGCCGGGCGCCAGCCGGCGCGCGCCGCAGCCATGCGCCTGCGCGTACCGCTGGACGAACTCGGCGACGAGGATGGGGATGTCCGACGCCCGCTCTCGCAAGGGCGGCAAGGTCACGCTGAGCACCTTGAGGCGGTGGAAGAGGTCGCGCCGGAAGGTTCCCTGCCGGACCGCCTCCTCCAGGTCGACGTTGGCGGCGCTGACCAGCCGGAAGTCGACGGCGAGTTCCCGGTTGCTGCCGACCGGCCGCAGGCGCCGTTCCTGGATCACGCGCAGCAGCTTGGCCTGGATCAGCGGCGACATGGCGTTGACCTCGTCGAGGAACAGCGTGCCGCCGTTCGCTTCGAGGAGAAGGCCCTGGCGCTCCTGGGACGCGCCGGTGAAGGCGCCCTGCCGGTGGCCGAACAGCTCGGCCTCGGCCAGATCGTCGGGGATCGCCGCCATGTTGAGGGCGACGAACGGACCTTCGCCGCCGTGGACGGCGCGCGCGACCAGTTCCTTGCCGGTGCCGCTCTCCCCCTGGATGAGGACGTTGGCCTTTGCGGGACGGATCTTGGCGATCCAGTCACGCACCGAGCGAACGGCCGGGGAATCGCCGCGGATCGCGGCAAGGAGGGGATCCGAGAAACGCGCCGCCCGCGTCCGGGCGATGAGCGACAACTCGCGTTCGAGCTTCACCAGGAGGAGTTCGATGACGTCCGGATCGAAGGGCTTCGGCAGGAAATCGAAGGCGCCGAGCCGGATCGCCTCGACGGCGTTTTCGATGCTCGAATGGGCCGTGATGACGATGACCGGGATTTCGCCATCCGCCGCCCGGATTTCCTTCAGAAGGTCGAAGCCGCTGACGTCCGGCATCACGAGGTCGAGGAAGACGACGTCCGGCCGGCGCTCGGCGATCTCCCGCGCCACGTCGAACCTGGCGGTCCGCACGTCCGGTTCATATGGACCGGCGGCGCGCACGATCCGCGTCAGCACGCGACCGATGTCCGGCTCGTCGTCGACGATCAGCACCCGCAGGCGCCTGTGCTCTTCCTGGCCCGCCACCATCCTCCCCAAATCCTTTTTCCTTTTACGGCTACTCCAGGGCGGCTTGCCCGTCAACGGTGACGCCCAAGGCGCATGCGCCTGTGGCGGTTTGCCAGAAGGGTCTGGAGAAACGCCCCTACCCGGATCGGGGTGAGCCGTCCGAAACGCCGCCGAACCGGGCGCCAATGAACGCCGGGGGCCTTGGCACGCACCGTGCAATTCCTCACCCGCTTTGGACATAAGCCCGGCAAGGGCAATTGGGGGAGGAAGTCTCATGAAAGGCCGATTGCTCCTCGGCTGCGGATCGGTGGTCGCCGCTGCCCTCACGGTATTCGGGGTTGCCGCCGTGGCGGCGGACGAGATCAAGCGCGAGTACGTGCCGGGACGCGAGAACGCGATCCCGCACGTTTCCGGTGACCGGAAGTTCTCCGACACTTTCGAGAAGTGGAAGGATCCGGCGGCAATCATGGCCGCCAAGAAGGCGGGCCTGAAGTCGCACGAGATGAACTTCAAGGACTTCCGCTGGATGGAAAAGAGCCTGGACGGCGAGTTCGCCCTGGAGGAAGGGCGCAAGCTGTTCAACGAGTCGAACGACAAGGGGCAGTCGTGCGCGAGCTGCCACGGTCAGGACGGCGAGACGCTGAAGGGCGTGCACGCCACCTCGCCCAAGGTGAACCCGCGCACCGGCAAGGTCACCGTCATCCCGACGCAGATCAGGACGTGCGCCGAAGAACGGCTCGGCCGGACGGATCTCCATGAGGAGACCCGCGGCAACACGATGCTCGCCTACTGGATCGGCTATCTGTCCGACGGGCAGGAAATCAACGTCGACGTCACCACACCGGGTCCGCTCAAGGACTCCTACGAGCGGGGCCGCGACCTGTACTTCCGCCGGGTCGGAAACTTCCACTTCGCCTGCGCGAGCTGCCACACGCCGCCGACGGCCGGCAACTATCTGCGTGGCCAGCGGCCGACGACCTTCTTCGGCGACGCCTCCCAGTATCCGATCTACCACTTCCCCTACCAGCTCGAGGGGCACAACCGAGGCTACGTCTTCACCCTCCAGCACCAGATCAAGTCCTGCCAGATGCTCTCGCGCATGTACCAGGGCAAGGAGGGCAGCCCGAGCATGACCGACATCGAGACGTTCCTGATGGCGTCGTCCAACGGCTACAAGGTCAGCATCCCGACGTCCGAATACAACATGAACACCGATTACCTCGGCCGCGAGTAAAGGGAGAAAGCCATGAAGCCGATGCTCATCCGTATGGCCGTGGCCGGCTCGCTGCTCTTGGCGGCCGGCGCGGCGGGCGCTCAGGAAAAGAAGATCGAGTGGGTGCCCGGCACGACGCCGATGCCCAATGAACTGCTCAAGCAATACCCCTGCCACAGCGTCGAGGAGGCCTGCTACAACATCCCGGCGCCCGACGTGCAGGTCGTGTCGTTCAAGCCGCCGCTGAACGGCGACGCCGAACGCGGCAGCAAGATCGCCAACAACATCCGCTGGGGCAATTGCTTCGCCTGCCATTCGCTGCCGGGCGGGGTGTCCGGCGGCACCGTCGGGCCGGACCTGTCGAAGTACGGCGCGCAGGAGCCGCCGCTCGACTACGTCTACCAGCGCATCTGGGACACCCGCGCCTTCAACCCGGACGCCCACATGCCGATCTACGGCACCAACCGCGTGCTGGCCGACCAGGACATCCGCGATGTCATGGCCTACCTCATGACCGGCAAGTGAGGGCGGAAACGTGCGCGCCGCCGGCTTGATGCTGGCGGCCGGCCTGCTCGGGCTGGCCGCCACGGCGCCCCCGTTGCGGGCCGCGGAGACGGCGCTCGCCGCTCCGTGGCCGAGCTGGGAAGCCCCCCGCCAGATCATCCTGCAACTGACCGACGGGGAACCGCGGACCGCCGGCAACCTGCTGAGCAACGCCGTCAACCTGCAGAAGTTCTACGGCCAGGACCTCGTCAAGGTGGCGATCATCGCGTACGGCGATGGGGTCAAGGCCATGCTGGCGGGAACATCGCCGGTGCAGGACCGCATCGCCAGTCTCCAGCAGTACGACGTCGAGTTCGTGGCCTGCGGCAACACTCTGGCCGCGACCGGCAAGACCGAGGCCGACCTGCTGCCGGGCGTGAAGGTGGTGACGGCGGGAATTGCGGAAATCACGGAACGGCGGCTGAAGGGCTGGATCTACATCGCCCCTTGAGCCGTCGCAGATCGGAGGACGAGGATGCTCAAGCTCCTGCGCCTGGTGGCCTTCGCCGCTCTTCTGGTTTCGGGCGCTGCCGCCCGGGCCGACGAGCCGCGGTACGACCTGGGCGGGCTTCACCACGAGGACTGGTTCCTGATGTCGCTGCTGGTGCTGGGCGAGGACCACGCCGACGCGGCCGCGGCCGGCAAACGCCTGGCCATCGTCTGGGAACAGAAGGGCTGCCCCTACTGCCGGGACATGCACGACAAGCACCTCAAGGACCCGCGCATCGCCGGCTTCGTCCGGCAGCATTTCGCCGTGCTGCAGCTCGATCTGCGCGGCGACCGGATGGTGACCGACTTCGACGGCCAAGTGCTGAGCGAGAAGGAACTGGCCCGCAAGTACCGGGTCAATCTCACGCCGACGATCCAGTTCCTGCCCGATTCCGCCTTCGACCTGAAGGGCAAGCGGGTGGCCGACGTGGAGGTCGCCCGCATGCCCGGATTGCTCAATCCCGAGCATTTCCTGGCCATGTTCGAGTTCGTGCAGGGGCGGCACTACGAAAAGCCGATGGACTTCGACGGCTATCTCGCCACCCGCCCCAAGTGAGGACGGCCCAATGAGCGGACTGGACGTTACCTACGCCGGCGCGGTGGTCGCCGGGATCCTGAGCTTCGCAAGTCCCTGCGTCCTGCCGCTGGTCCCGGCATACCTGTGCTTCCTGGGGGGACGTCCATCGACCGGCTGGCGGACGGCGAGCTGGACGACGGCACGACGCGCCGGGTCTTCGCATCCGCCCTGGCGTTCGTCGCCGGCTTCAGCCTCGTCTTCATCGTCATGGGGGCGGGCGCGTCAGCCCTGAACGGCATCCTGCTCGACAACATGAACTGGCTGTCGCTGGTGGCCGGCGGCGTCATCGTCCTGTTCGGCCTGCACTACGCCGGACTGCTGCGGATCAACGCGCTGTACTACGAACGCCGCGTCCACATCGAGCGGCGGCCGCCCGGCCTCGTCGGCGCCTTCGTCATCGGCCTGGCGTTCGCGTTCGGCTGGACGCCCTGCGTCGGTCCGATTCTGGCGACGATCCTGATGGTGGCCGCCGGCCGGGAAAGCCAGTGGTATGGGATCGGCCTGCTGTCGACCTACGCGCTCGGGCTCGGCCTGCCGTTCCTGCTGGCCGCCTTCGGGGTGAAAGCGTTCATGCGCCTCTTCGCGCGCTTCCGGCGCCATCTTCGGAAGGTGGAGCTGGCGATCGGCGGCATGCTGGTCGTGACCGGGCTGCTGATCCTCAGCGGCAGCATCGCGGACGTCAGCAATTGGATGCTGATGGCGTTCCCCAGCTTCACGCGCATGGGATAGCCGCGCCGCGACCGCGGCGAAGGCCCAAGGCTCGACCGCCGGTCACGCTCATGTGGCGGGAGACGGGGGCCGTCCTGTGGCGGCGGTGGATGCCTCTGGGCCAGAAGCGCCCGCCCCGCCGGCGGTGCGCGCCGCCAAGGACGTATCGCAACCGGGCACATCCGAGCAGGATAAAGCCACGACGGGCGGGCCGGCGCACGTCCCGTGACACCGCCACAGAACCGCCTCGCCGGCCTCAGGACGGGATGACGACTCGCGGCTTGACGTTCGTCCGCCCGTCGATACGCAAGCCCGGGCGCACCAGCCCGACGATTTGGTCGAGGCTCCCGTACTGCGGAGGTCCGTAGCCGCCGATGTCGTGCAGTTCCTTTTCGTAAACGTCGCCGAGGGCGGGAACGAGCAGTTCGGCGTGACCCTGGCTGATCCTGGAGAACCACTCCCCGACGCTGCCGTAGAAGGCGGGGTCGCGGCGTTCGGGAAGATACCGTTCGACGAGCCACCGGAAAATGGCATCGCGTGTCCGCGTCGTTCCAAGCTCCATGGCCAGCAGCGCGCGGTCCAAGGGGATGCCGGTCGTCTGCTCGAGTTCGGTGAGCGCATCCAGCCGTTCGTCCACTGTCCGGGCGGGAACTCCAGCCGTGACGGCTGGCGCAGGCACGGACGGCCCGCCGGCCGGGGATGCCACGGGCTCCGTGGCGACGCCGCGGCGCCGTGTTCCCGCCAGGACAGGCCCGCCTGACAACGCCGGTACCGGTTGGCCGGCCATCTCCGCGTCATTCGATGCCTTCGCCTTGTGGCTGACCGCTTCGTCGAGCTTGCGGACCGCGTTCCCCAGATTCCGGAGGCGCTCGTCGACTTCGTCTCTCCAATCCGACGGATCGTCATCACCGTCCATCGATCGGGCATGGGCCACCCGGCTTTCCAGGTTCTGGATACGCGCGTCGAAGGAATCAAGCCGCTCGTCGGCCTTGATCCATTGTTCCCTGACGCTGTCGAGTTCGTAGGCCTGATGGTCGACCTTCTTCTTGAGCGCGTCGTAATGGCGTGACGCCTCGGCCTGCTCACGCCTCTTCATCTCCTCACGCAGGTCTTGCAACTGCTGTTTTTGGCGCGACAGCTCGCGGCTGAACCACCTGCACACGCCGATGCCGAGGAACGCCATCAGAAGCGCGAAAACAACCTTCGCCATCTGCCCCAACGTCTCCGCCCAGCTTGACTCCGCCGGTCCTCCGGGGGGCGCCGGGGGCGGCGTGGTCGCCCTGGGCAATCCGCCGGCCGCGGTGTTGACCTGTTGGAAGGACCTGGCGGCAAGCTTGAGATCATTCCGGAACGCGGCGTGCAGGTCCCGGTGATACGAGAAGATGGAGGGGCCGACGTATCCGGCCAGGACAAACCCTTCATGGTTGTCTGTCTCGGCGAGAAGAGCTGGCAAGTCCTGCGCACGGGTGTTATCGCCGACGGTCGGGCTATAGAACGCCCACAAGCGCGGGATATCGTCCCTTTCCATGCGGCGGCCATATCTCAGCAGATTGTTGATGCTTGTAAATTTTACCGACTTGTTCGATGAGAGTCGTTCAGGCTTTTCCGATCCGCAAAGCAGCCGCATCAACTTCAATGGATCGCTAACCTTCTCGCTGCTTTCAGCAAGCGTCATCAATGGTGCGAGGATTTCGGCAAAATCCGCCTTGAACACATTGCTGTTTGCGCCGCCAGCCGAAACCGGCGGCAGCGGCTCCTTCGACGCATCGTACTTGGGGTTTTTTTGGACGGCCTCGCGCTGAGACTCATTCGTGATATCGGCGATGCGAAGGAGTTCGCCATTGGCACCGATGTGCAGGCCGAAGCGCAACGCAACGATGTCCTGCGGTCCGTTGCCGCTGCCCGGCGGGGCAAATCGGACGATCTGGGCGCGATAACGGCCCGGCGGAAGGCTGTCGGAGGACGCGTCGGCGCAATCGGCGGCCTCGCCGCCGTCGCTCGGCCACCGCTTCGCATAGGTGAAATAGTAAAAGGTCGGTTCCCCGGCTCCGGTCCCGGATGCCGGCGCCGGCAGTTCCGCCCGAGCGGACACGCCGGCGAGCAGGGCAAAGGCCAACACCGCCGCCGCACTCACGAAAGCCGGAAGGTGCCGGACCAACGCACGCTCGGTCATGGCATCACCGGCTCTACGCCGTCTCCCGCCAACGCCGCCGCCGGAACCGGAGCGGCGCTCTCGGCCACCAGCGCGACGGTGCCCAGTTCGATCGTCCGCCGGCTCTTCCAGTCAACCGGTTCGCCGGGGGGGGCGCTGCCGATGCTGACGGTCAGGCAGTGGGGGCGCCGCGCCTCGACCAGGATGTGCGCCGTGGCCGCCTCCTCGGGCGACAGGTTGACGCGGCCGGATACGGAGAACTCCCGCCGGAAGCGCGATGCGACGACGTCGCCCTCGCACATGGCCACGCCGAACTCGAACCGGCGTGCCAGGTCGCCCGGCGGCAGCGGGCGATGGACCGCCACCACGCCATCGTCCGGCGCGGGATAGCCGGCGCTCAGGCGCAGGAAGCGCTGCCGGCCGGTTCCCGGATCGATGTCGCCGGTGCAGCCGAACAGCGTCGTCACATCGGACCGGAAGACGATACCCGTGGCGCTGCCCGTAAGGTCGGCCAGCAGCACCGACCCGAGGCTGGTGATGTTCTTGAGATAGTCGGCATCGACGCGCCAGACCCTGCCCGACCGCTTGGCCTGCCACTTGTCATGGTGGTCGCGGGTCATCGCGGACACAAGCGGGAACAGACCGCCGCGCCCGGTCGTCACCAGATGCGGCGGTTCCTCGCCGGCCTTGCACGCCGATGCCAGGGCGGAGGCGTGCAGGGCCTTCATCGGCTGTTCCATTTCGCGCACGAACGCGGTCAGGAAGCCCGGCAGGTCAAGCTCGATGCCATCCCGGCCCCACGGCACCTCCAACACCTCGCCGTCGACCGTGGTCAGGCGCAGCGGCGTTCCATCGGGAAGCAGTTCGGGCATCACGTCCCGCTGGTGCGCCCGTGCCCACTCCAGCAACTCGGCGTCGTCGGGGGCGAACAGCGTCTTGCCCGCCCGCTCGTCGATGATGGCCAGGAACGGGCCGCCGTGCCCGTCCTGAAGGGCACGCAGCAGCCGCAACACGGCACGGCCGTTGCCGCCGGCCGCGGCGTCGATTCCGTCCGGCGGCACCTCGTCCCAGGGCAGATGAATGGGGACGGCGTCCGACTGCTGCCCGTGCCGCTCCAGCCAATCCTCCAGGCTGGGGCGGAGATGGCGGAAAAGCAGGGCGCCGATCGCGTTGCCGCACAGCACTTCGGTTCCTTCGGTCGCCACCTCGCAGACCGTGATGTTGGCGCGGTCCTTCACCTCGATCGAGAACAGCGACAGATCGGTGCTGCCGCCGCCGACATCGTAGGTCAGGATGCGATGAACGCCGGTCACCACCGGTCCCAGCATCTCCGACGTCCCGACGGCGGCGTCCTGCATGGGCGCCAGATGCGGCAGCGGCAGGGCGAGCAGCAGGGGAGACCAACTCTCCGAAATCATCGCGTGGCCGCCGTCGCCGGTGCCGATGTCCATCGGCTCCATGCCGGCGCGCCGGAAGGCCAGGCGCAACGCGGCGCAGGCGGCGCTGCCGAAGCGCGCCGGCCGGCTGGGATGGACCTGCCCGACCACGGCCGCGATATCCGGATGCTCCTCGATCCGGGCGCGCAAGGCACGCAGGTAGTCGGCCGCGACCTCGATCCACGTCTTGGCCGACCCGTCGGGCAGGCGCACCGTCTCCGTCGAGGTCAGGCGCCATTTCAGGTTGTCGAAGTACAGAACCAGCCGTCCGTTCGGCGCCTCCGCCCAGCGCCGCGCCTCGTCGCCGATCTGGATGAGGAGGCCGCCGGCCTGCGGATCCAGCACATAGGCGATGGAGGTCGGGATGAACGCATTTCCCTGGGTCAGAGGCACGACGCGCGGGTGTGGGTCGCCGTGCCGGAGGTAGGCGACCGCGCTCGCCGTGGTGCCGAAATCGATGCTGACAATACCGTCGAACGGCCGCGGCTCGACCAGGTCGAGCACGAACGCCCGGCTCCTCGGCGCGGCGGTGCCATCGGCCATGTTCAACGCGATCTCGCAGCGGTGCGTGCCGGCGGCGGGCGCCCCGCCCTCCCCATCCGGTGGGAGCAGCAGTTCCACCGTCCGCGTCTCACCCGCCGCAAGGCGCGCCGCCGCGCCACGAAACGGCTGCGTCAACACCCGAGGGGTCCGGCCCCCGTCGACGATGGTGGCGCGCAATTCCAGGATCGTGCAGTCGCTGCCGCCACGGTTGACGACGGTCACAGGAATGCGCGCCGCCCGGCCCGCGAGGGCGGTGACCTTGGCCGGGACGGCGATCTCGGGACGCGCCGGCGTTTCGACGAACAGGCCGAAGGGCAGCCGCACGGGAAGCCGCGAGCCTTCCAAGGTGACGGTCAGCGTGAAGGGCAAGCCGCCGGGCCGCCGGCGCAGCCCGTTCATGAGTTCGCCATCGAGGTCGAGCGTCAACTCCATCGGCCGGTCGGGCAACACCCGGACACCCCCCGCCGAACCGGCGACGCCCAAAGGGGCGACGCGGGGCGCCGGGCCGTCGCAGGGCTCGATCTCCACGGAAGCGACCGGTGCCGAGACCCCGTCCTTGAGCAGCAGCGTCAGCCGGGCGGTCGCCGGTTGCGCCGCCGAGCCGGCCGGAAGGCCGAGCCGCGCCTCCTGCAGCGCCAGGACCGGCATCGGGATGCCGAATTCGACCGCGTGCAGCACCTGCGCCGATGACGGGCCGGGCAGGAGGTGGACCAGCTCTCCGCGCCATGGCGAGGCGTGGAGGCGCGCGGGGAGGTCGATGGAGTAGGACCAGAGGTCGTGTTCGACAGCAAGCTGACCTTCGGGTATCTGCTGCCGGTGGAGTTCGACGCCCGTTTCGCCGTCGCGCAGCACGACCACTGCGCCGCGCGGATCCACCGCGCCGCGGTTCTCCAGGCGGACCTCCAGCGTCCGGGGCAGCGGGTCGGCGCCGCGATAGGAGCACTGCGGGTCGACCCGGCCGGCCAGGGTGACGAAGCTCTTGCCGCACGCCCCGCAGAACCGGTCGAAGCTGTGCCGGCGCCAGCCCTTGCATGCAGGGCAGACGATCATGGTCACACCAGAACTTTCTGTTCGATGGGCAGGCAGCGGAATCCGGAACCGGGCGGGTTTTCTTCCGACCAATGGGCCAGCGTCTCGCCCGCGCGGGTCGCCAGGGGCACCAGTGTCGGGTTGCGCTCCTGCTCTTCCTTGGCGAGGGCGAGGAGCACGGCCGAGAGGCCGGCATGGCCGACCGGATTGTGCCGCGCCTGGTGGTGCAGCAGGAAGATCCACCGGGCCAGTTGCTCGTCGTCCAGGTCGTTCAGGCGCGCGGCGGTGCGCTGGCGGATGGCGTCGCGCAGCCCGGCGAAGGACTCGCTGCACAGCTTGCGCACCGCCAGGGAGAACACGCCGAGCGGCTGCACGTCCTTGAAGAACCCGGCGCGGTCCTCGAACACGAACTCGACGACACCCTGCCGTCGTCCCGGCACCATACCGATCCGGCCCTGCACCACCCCGGCAAGGATGGCGGTGCCAAGCACCTCCAGCGCCGTCAGATACGCCTCGACCTCCGTGTGCTCCTTCAGCAGCAGGTCCTGGAACTTGTCGAAATGAATGTCCGTGTGGAGCGTCAGGCCTTTCTGGAGGAGCGGGAAATAGCTCTGGTTGCGGTAGCGGTCGAGGTCAGGGATGGCCATGAGCGGCAGGCCCGCCATCTCGCTGCTGACGTAGACGCGGTCGGGCGTGCTTTCGACATAGGACAGGGCTTTGTTCCACTTCCGGTCCAGGGTGCCGCGGAAGTCGGAGTACATGTGGCTGTCCGTCGCCGAGGACAGCGCGACGGTGACCCGGTCCGTGACGTTGCGCATGGAGACGCCGGGGTTGACGAAGTGGGTGGGCAGCGCCAGCCACGGCTGGCCGAAGTCGAGCAGACGCTGCACCGTCGCGGCGTACTGGGTGGAATCCGTTCGTGCCTGCTCGGCCAATCGTTCGACGACGTTGATGGTGCGCCCGTCGAGATGCGCCGTCATGGCGCGGCTGAATTCCAGCAGCCGGCCCATGACGCGCCGGCCGCCCTCGCTGGCCAGGGCCTGGCGCAGATCCCACAGGCTCTGCGGACGGTCGGGGCCCGCGTCCTCGAAGAAGCGCCGGTCGAGATTGGCCAGCACGCTCTCGTCGATGCGCTGGCCGTCACCGTTCACGTAGAAGTCCCGGAAGTCGTGTTCTTCGTAAAGGCTCTGATTGACGGCCGACGGCGGCGCCTGCCGCAGTGCCTCCAGGCGGAGCTGCAGCGCGTCGCGCAGGTCGTGTTCGAGCTGCCGTTGCAGGTCGCCGAGCTGCTTGATGAGCCCGGTCTCGACCACGACCTCCTTCCCCTTGGCGTCGCGGCTCACGGTGCCGCGACCGATGAGGTCGCCAAGGCGTGCGCTGACCTTGGCCGCAGCGTCGAGGATCTGGGCCCGCAGCTTGGCGCGCGCCCATTCCTCGCCAAAGTCGAACGCCACGTCGACGACGACCCGGCGGGTAAACTGGCCGGAACAGGACGAAAGCCAGGCAACCCGTTCCGAAAAGTCGCGCATGGCCGATTCGCCGCGCGTGCGGGCCCGGTCGGCCTGGCTCTCGAAGTCCTGCCGCTGCCGGTCGAGCAGAGCGCAGATGCGCCGCAGCACCTCGCGCGCGTAGTCGATGCGCTGGTTGGGCGAGGCGACCAGTTCGCGGACCACGGCGTCGAGTTCGGCCGAGACCTTCTTGTAGAGGGCCTCGCTGTACTGCTGGTGGATGAGCCGCGACAGCACGCCGTGGCGGTTGGCGTCCGGGACGCTGGTGTCGAGCTGATGCACCGCGATCTCGTCGGTGAGCCAGGTCCGCATGCGTTCGCCCACGTCCGGATGCGACGCCGCCTGGAGGAATCCCGGCCGCTTCGTGGCGAACAGCGTTTCCAGCACGGTGTCGAGCGTCTGTTCCTGGCCGGCGCCGTTGAGATCCCGGTAGAAGCCACCCTTGCGTCCCTGATCGGCCATGCGCAGGCGCGGCAGGAACTGGCGGGCGATCTGGTCGTCGAGGTTGCTGGGGATCTCCGCCGGCCGCAGCCAGAAGGAAACGAGGTCGATGCCGAGCTGGTGCCGCACCAGGGCGGCGACACGCTGCACCGGGATGTGCAGCTTGCTCAGGCCCAGGCTGGCATAGCGGCACGAAAACTCTTCATGGAAGGTCCGGCCACCCTTGCTGCCACTGTATTCGTACCGCACGACGCCCGTGAGGTGGTCGGCGAAATTGGACCGTTTGCTGCCCCAGTCCGTGGCCAGCGCGTCGATGCGGCCGCCGTACTCGATGAACAGGGTTTCGGCCAGCATTTCGCACAGCGTGTTCTTGTCGCGCAACGCCACCGTCCCCCCGCTCCCGCGGGGGCGGTTGCCGATCAGATAGGTGGTGTCGAAGACCGGCCCTTGGGTGTTCTTTCCGGCCTGGTACTGTTCGCGCGTCCAGGCGATGGGAAAGCGGTGGGGATCCGGGCCGCTGCCCGCGTCGGCGGCGCGTTTGGACAGGTTGTAGTGCTCCAGCTCCATCAGCGCCGCATAAGCATTGCCGAAGTAGCGCTCTTCATAGTCGCTGCCGAAGACGCTGGGCAGAAGGATCACGCCGCGCAGATTCACATAGGGTGCGTAATCCTTGAGCGCAAAGGCCATGTCGAGGAACATGCCGCTGCCGGTGCCGCCCGCGACCGAGAAGATGAGCCACGCGTCGACCGTGGTGGCGTCGACGCGCATGCCGTGCTTCGACAGAACCGAACTCTGCCGGGAGGCGTCACGGATATCGGTCAGCTTGTCGCGGACCCGCTCCATGATCTCGCGATAGTAATGGAAGAACGCCAGGCGCCCGAAGCTGCGGATACCACCGGCGCCGCGTTCGATCTTCCCGTGCTTCTCCAGTGAAGGATCAAACCAGGAGAATATGTAGGGATATTCGGATTTGTGATCGTAGTAGTTCTGCAGGTCGGCGGGCCGCAGCTCGGTGTTCACCCGCTCGGTCGCGTCGAAGTCCACTTCCTTCAGCAGGAAGTTGGATTCGATGTCCTGCCCTTCCAGCGTCGCGCTGCTGGCGTCGGTGTCGATCCAGATGTGCCCGATATGGGGAAGAACGGGAACGTTGTAGTGATCGAAGAACATCCGGCGCAAGTTGAGCAGCACCTGCTTGCCGGTGCCTCCCATGCCGATCATCAGGACGGGGCGGTGGGGCCGTAAGGCGGCGGCTTCGGTCATCGTCGAACCTCCCTGCGCTGCGCGCTCAAACAATTTCGAAGGCCAGCATCAAGGCGGCCACCGCCAGCACGGCCAGCAGCGTCAGCCCCCATCGCGCGATCACGAACCGGAACAGGGTGAGCAACAGCGTCGCCAGCACCACCACCGCCCACAAGGCGGTGAAGTACCCGCTGCCGACCGTTCCCGCGGCGAAGGTTGCCACGATGACGTACGTCGCCAGCAGGATCATGCCGGCGGTCCACACCATCACGCTTTTGGCGACGATGCCGGGGTGAACGCCCGCACGGACGTTCTGCTTGAGGGCCAAACGGTAGACGCCGAACTGGGCGACCAGGAGACTGGCCAGCACAACCACGAGGATGGCGCCGAGCACGATGGCAGGTGGCGTATAAAAGGTGAACTCCAGCCAGGGCGACGTCGAACCCGGCGGCGCCACGGACGTTGCGAAAGGGTTTGGCGCGGCGGCCGGACTCCGCACCGGCGGATCGATCCGGAGGGGCGAACTCCGAAATCCAGGCGGAAGATCGGACTGGGCACGTGCCGCGGCCGCGATGCACGCGGTGGCGAGCGCCGCCGGCCCGCCGGCTGTGAACCACCGCCGCAGGGCGGCACCCGTCGGTCGCGACATGTTCCTCTCCTCGCTGCGGCCACCGGGACGCCTGGGCTTTGCGTGCAGGCTAGATGTCATCGCTGTCCCTTTCTTCCCGATGCCGCTCCGCTTCACGGGACGTGATGATGAAACTCCGGGTGGGTTGTTCGTCGTCGGCAACCGCGACCACAACGCGCCCGCCCGTCGCGTCGACGAACGGGCTGGTGCGCAAGCTGCCGCCCTTGGCGGTGACGAAGAGGCCGACGCCGATCCAGCGCAGACCGATCAGGCAGATGCCATCGGCGCTCGCCACCGGGGCCGCGCTGAACAGGCCGGGCGTGACGGGCTGGACCTCGCCCCCCTCATCGCCGGCCACGAGGAGTGGCGGCCGCAGCATATGGCGGAACAGCCACCAGGCCAGCGCGCCGGCGGTCAGCAGGGCGACGCCCGCGATGATCAGCGGCCCGGCCGGAAAGCGCAGCTGCAGCCACACCGGGACACGGACGGCGTCCTGGCTGAGATAGCTGTCCGCAACGAGCCCGACCACCAGAGGCTGCAGAAGATAGAGCCTTTCCTGGACTTCCGGGCGCGACGAGGCAAGGTCCGCCGGCGACCCGTCGAAGTTCCATCGGTTGAGCGTTTCCGGTGCCAGAAACAGGCGCTCGCGTTCCACGGCATAGGTTATGGCGAACTCGCCCTTGACGATGGTGGTGCCCCGCAGGGTCAGTTCCAGCTTCCGCCAGAAATCCGCTCCCTTGATTTGAATCGCACCGATATCGAAGACGACGTCGAACCGTCTCTGCTTTTCCTCCAGCGTCGCGACCCGCGGTGACACGCTGGCCCGCACCAGGCGCTCGCTGGTGATGAAATCCGCGTTCTCCAGCCGGATCGCCGCGTCCATCAGCGCGTTTTCCATCCGGAATCCCGCGCCAGCGCCGATGTCGGCATGGAATGTCAGGGTCAGCGGCGTGTCGAAGGGTGCGTTGCGGATGACGAGACCCCAGTTGGGATCCATGACGGCCTCGACTCCCTTCGTCTCGGCCAGTTGAAGCCCGATATCCGGCAGGACGCCGCCCGCGGTCCCGAACGGCTTGACCTGCAGCCTCTCCACCTCCGCACCGGCATCGCGCAGCAGGCGTGTCACGTGCTGCTCCAGGGCCCGGACGGTCCGCTCGTCCCGGCCGGCATCCCCGCCTCCCCGCACGAACAGATAGACCGCCAGGGCCCGTCCGCCGGAATAGCGACCCGGCGGACGTACGTTGTTCGGATCGTACACCTTGCCGTTGAAGGGCAGGCGCGCCAGCATGAGCGTCGCCCGGCTGACGTTGTCCGGATCGGCGCGGCGAACACGGTCGTAGAAGGTCTCCTGCTCCTTCAGCGAAGCCGAGTTGCGCAGATCCGCCACGTTGTCGGTTACCATCACCGCGGCATCTCCGGGGGCGGAGTGGTCCAGCCAGGCGTCCAGGGCGCCCACCAGCTTGGTCGTGCCCTCGGACAGGCGGAGGCCGCTGAGCCGCCCCGGATGGCGCCATGCCTTCTCGCCGAAAGCCCAAACCGCGTCCTGGTCCGCGCTCGCCTGCAGGCTGTCGAGCAGGCGATCCCAACCTCCCCGGTTGGTGCGGAAGCCGTCCATGGACCCCGAAGCGTCGAGCAGGATCGCGTAAGGGGCGATCTCGGGTCTTGGATCATCGGTGGTTGCGGAAACGACGGGCACCGGTACGAGTAGGACAAGCAACAGAGCGAGGAGGCGGGCAAGACGGGCTTTCACGTCAGGCTCCAGTCCGGCCGGAAACATTCGCGATCGACATCACCAGCAGCCGGAGGTCGCGGTCTCCGGGGACGCGGGTCGCCAGGACGAGCGTGTCGCCGACCAGCAGGGGCGGCAGGCCACGGACCGGTTGCCCGGGAATCTGCGCGCTGACGTGTTGCCGGGGCGCGGTGTCGTCGCTCTCGCTGCGCAGATAGAACACGATCTGCGTGGCCATACCCGACGCATCCGCCGCGGGGCCGTTGCGAACACTGGCCACGCACAGCCAATCCGGCGCCACGACCGGGCGGGCCTGGCTGGCCGATTCGACCTCCAGAGACCACAGCATGCCGGCCTGACCATAGCAGGCGATCGCTCCCTCCTGCCCGACCAGAAGCGAGGCACCGCCCCAGTCGGCAGCGACCCATCCATGAGACGCGAGCCGCGCGATGGGCTTGGCGTTGGTGCTCCCGGCCAGCCGGACAACGACGATCCCCCTGTCTTGCCCCGGCACGGCCACGGCGGCGCTTCCGTCCCGGCGTCCCTCCGCCCGAATGGGCTCAGGCTCGAACAGGTCCTCCGCAAGGCGCCGGTGCCAGAACGCGGGGGTAGGCCGCATGAGTCCCAGCGCGACGGTCTCCGACCTGCCGGTGGACGGATCGATCAACCACCGCGTGCCGCCGGCAACCAGCCAGAGCGAACCATCTTCGAGGGAGCCGAGCCAAACCCCCTGCTCGGCGGCAAGGTCCATGGTTCCGGTCCACAGGCCGGTTCCAGCCCCATCCTGGCCGTTGACGGCGGTCAGGCTCGCCTCTCCGCCCGGCGCGGTCGCCAGGACAAGGACGCCGCCGTCGTGCATCGCGCCGGCCGCGCGGATGGATTGCCCAGCCGGCGGGCACCACACCACGCGTTCGAACGGATGCGGCCCGCCGTGGGCGCGAAGCACGTGCAACGCGTCCGAACCGGCGAGGAACACCCCCCATTCGCTCGTCAGCGGTGGCGAAAGCCAGCGCTGTGCCGGCGGCAGATCCTCGGCGAGCGAGCGCCGCCGCCCGGCATGGAGCGTATAGCCTTCCAACAGGTCGAGCCGCGTCGGGCCGTCGGCGTCCTGGTGGCTGAAAACGAAGACGCCGGCCGGCCCCGCCTGCCAGAAGAACGGCCGCCAGCCGCCCGGCAACTCAAGCACGCGACCCAGCCGCTGGTTGTGGTCCGTGGCCAAGCGAAGCGCTTCCCGCACCTGTCCGGCGGAATGCAAGACCGGCTTTGGCAGCGGTGGCCGCGCGTGCTGTCCGCACTCCACGCAGAAACGGGCGGCCCGGCGGTTGAGCGCCCCGCAGAGGGGACAGACATGCACAGGCCCCTTGCACTCGTCGCAGATGCCGGCGGCACCGCGTGTCGGGCGGTAATCATGGGGGTGCGGCTCGAAAGTGTGAGGACAGGTGCTCATGGCTGCCCGCTTCTCTGCGCGCCACGGCTTTCACGAACCGGCCGAGCGCGCAACGTGCCTGGAGAAAAAGCGGACATGGGGGTGCGCGCTCCATTTTTCCGAAAACTGTTGCGAACATATTTACACCGCGCGAGTATAAGATTGCAATAGCGCGAGATTAGGGGCGAAATTGATGCAATACATACGAACGCATTCATTTCAGCACGTAGAATTTTGCCTCATAATATTGATGATGCGCGCGACAGCTCTGTCGATTTCGTCGGGTGGCGCGCCATGACCGTCCTTCTCCGCTTGCATTCCGCGAAGCTTCTCAGGGCGAGGCTGCACGCCGCGACCCTTCCGGTCGCCGGTCTGCTGATGCTGGTCCTGGCGTATCGGCTGCTCGGCGACCGGATGGCGGAGCTGATCCACCGCAGCCCGGACAACATCTTCCTGGCGGTGACCGCCGCACTTTTCCTGGCGCTGTGGACGCTGACGTTCATCAAAATGCGCCGATGGCGCCTGATCGTTGCCTGCGCGGAAAGGGAGTTGAGCGGCGACGGGCTCCAGAACGCGCTCGCCGGCGCGAAGGACGGGCCGAACATCGACGCGGTCCGTGCGGCGCTGTCCATGATCGCCGCACAAGCCAAGGGTCTGGGCGGGGGGGCCTTCGAACGCCGAATCGCAACGTTGCGGCGGCTCATCGACTTTCACACGTCGACCAACCCCTCCCCGCCGGGATTCGAATTGATCGGCCGGGCGCTCGCCCAGCACGACACCGGCCCGGGAGAGGCGCCGGACCTGAGGGCGCTCGATCACACGCTCGTCGCCGCGCTGCTCTTCATCGGCATCATCGGCACGTTCTTCGGCCTGATCACGTTTCTCGACAGCGAGAACTTCCGGAATTTTGCAAAGCACAGCAGCGGGCCGGATCTCTTCGATCATTTGCCCAACGTCATGCAGGGGCTTGGGACCGCCTTCTGGACGAGCCTGTTCGCCTATGTCTTCTACCTCGTCGGCCGATTCGTCATGGATTTGTGTGACGAGGAGTACGAATTGTCGATGCGGGCGTTCTTGGACGCGGTGCAGGGCGGGTTGGCGTGCCTGTTTCCGACCACCGGGCGTGCGACGGTGGATCTGTCAGCCCAAAGTGTCGAACTTCTGGCCGGCACCGTCCAGGGAATGAAGGAGACCGCAGAGGCCGTCCGCGCCTTCGTGGGCCAATCGAAGGCGGTCGCCGACCGGCTCGCGGTGGCCGCGGCCGCCCTGATGAACGCGGTGAACCAGGCGGCCGAGACCAGTCAGGCCATCTTCGCTTCCATAGCGGCAGGCCAGCAGGACTGGCGCACGGCGGCGGCGGAATGGCGGGCGGCGACCGAGGCGTTCGTGAAGGCCGCGGGCCCGCTCACCGACAGCATCCGTATGCTGCTCACCGAGGTCCACGCCTTTCCCTCGGAACTGGGCAAGCAGGCACAGGCCATGGCCGCCGACCTCGGAGCGGCGGCGAAGCACAACGCCGACAGCCTGTCGGCCCACGCCCAGGCGATGGGTGACCGGCTCGACAGGTCGGCCGCGTGCTTCGCGGATCGCATGGACGCGTTCTCGGACCAGCTTCGCGAACGAATCGGCGCGCACGAGACGATCCTGCAAGCCGTCACCGGCATTCTCGACGAAGTGCACCAGCAACGTCGCGACATGGCGGACAAGCTCGAATGCCTTCACCAGGACAGCCTCGGAATCCGCAACGGCACACTGGACGCGGTGCGTGAGATGGCCGCGAGCGACAGCGCGCGGACGGCAGACCTGCAGAACGCCCTCCACGCCATGACCCACAAGCTCGACGCGCTGCTGGATCGGATGGAACTGTTGCGCCGCCTTCAGTTGGGCGATGGGACGCCGGACGACCTGCTGTCGACGCTTCGGGCGTTGCGCGACGCTTCCGGCGCCCTGTCCGTGCGTTCCGGCCTGCGCGTGGAGGCGTCGTGATGCGTCGCCGCTCCACCGGCCGGGTCGACGAGGTCGCCTTTGCCGACGTGGCCATGGCGATTCTCGGCCCGATCGTGCTGATCATGACGATCTCCCTGATGATCGCGGCCAAGACCTCTGCGCAGTCCGAATGCACGGTGGTTGCGGAACCGCTGTTGGATGAAAAGGCGCAGGCTGCGCGAGAATGGTCGGAGCGCATCCGCGGCGAGATCGAGGAGCGCCGCCACCTGCTGGCCATGCGGTGCGGACGCACGTCCGTCCCTCTCGACAGGACGCCCGGCGACGATGTGGTGCCCCTTCCCCTCGCCGGGCTTTGCCGGCCCAGCCGCGACGCGGTGCTGGCGCGCGCCGGCGTCGACATGGACGGTCTGCGGCGGCTGGCCGCCGACCGCGACCTGGTGAACGCGGAAATGGCCCTGTGCGCCGGCACCGCACCGGAACCGACGTGCCGTACCCTCCGGAGTGCGGACGTCGCGGCCTATGTGGACGAACTCCGGCAGTTCCGCAGCGCCATCGTCCTCGAGGCCAGACAACTGCGAGAGATCGCCTGGACCCGATGCGGGCTGTCCGTTGCGGATAGGGTGGACCCGGCGCCCGTGTTGGTCCTGCCGCAGTCGCTGACCGACGTCTGCCCGGTGGAACTGGGCAAGCTTATGGCGTCGGCCGGGGTTTCGCGCCAGGACCTGCTCCTGCAGGTCGCTTTGCGCGACGCCGCCCTGCGCGGCATGAAGGCCTGCGTCGCCATGCTTCCGCAAGGCCGCTGCGATCCGCTGGCCGACGGCGGGACCGACACGGTGGCGAGAGCGCTGAAGGCGTGGCATGCCGATGCCGAACGGGAGGTCCGGGCCTACGACGCGTGGATCGGCCGCAACTGCCCCCAGCCGATCCCGGAGGTCGACACCGAGCCGTCCTTCCGTCCGGCGCCGCTCGCCGGCCTGTGCCACCCGGATGCGGAGCAGGTAATGGCGAAGACCGGCGTGGGCCTTGCGGCGCTGCTCGCCGTCGAGGGCCGCCGCCGCGCACGCGCCGCGCTGCTTTCGACGTGCGTCGCCCGGCAGCCCGAGACGTTCGGCGACCGCGACAAGCAGTTCGAATTCAAGAAATGCTCGACGATGCCGAAGGTGCCGGACCTCGTTCCCGAACGGGAGATGCCCAAGGCGGATGTCGAGGCGCGTTTCGACGAGTTGGCGCGCGAGACGGCGGACAAACTGGCCAAGCGTTTCTACAACCGCGTCGACATACTCGGGCATACCGACGACGTTGCCGTCGGCGAGAAGGGATGCGCCGAAAACGGCGCCCGCGACAACGTGCAGCTTTCCCTTCTGCGCGCGGACTGGTTCCGCCAGGGGCTGATCGCCGCCTTCAAACGGGCGCCCGAAAAGTACGGGGACATTCTTGCGCGCCAGAATGCCCGAGAGCTGCGCATCTATCCCATCGGCGTCGGTGAGCAGGAACCGCTCAGCCGCGAACCAGGGGAAGATGAGGGCGCCTTTCGGAGGCGGAACCGCCGGATTGAAGTGCGGCTCGTCCACAACGAGCCGCCGGGGGACGGCCGATGAATTCCCTCGCACTGGCACCGGACGCCGGAAGCGCTCACGGATTCCGGCATGCCGACCACCCTGTGCACGGCAAGATCCTCATCGTCGAGCCGCGGGATGGCTGGGTGGAGGTGGGGCACCAGATGGACCCACACCGGCGCCCGCACTGGCGCCGGTGTCCGCCCTTCGCCGTGCCGTGCCGGAAGACGGACGCCGGTGATCTGGTGCCGCTGCCCTATCTGACGGTTGCCCTGCTGCGCGACGTCTGCATCGACGGGCGCTACGACGGCGTGCGGCGCGCCAATCCGGGCACCCCGCTGCGGCGGCCTGAAGACATCCTGGGCCCCGCCTTGCCGGAGGGCGACCATCGGGGCGTAAGCGTTCCCGACCGGCTGGCATGGTGCGAAGCCGATGTCTTCTGCCGTCTGGCCGCAGGGGCCCTGGCCGACGAAACCCAGGCGGAATTGATCTGCTGGCTGTTCGCCAGTGCTCTGAGGCCACAGGGCTCGCCGGTCTGGACCGCCACGCGCTGGTCCGATTGGAGCTATGCCCTGCTGAGCTTCGACCATGATCGGGACCACTGGTTCGCCGCGCCGGACCGGCACCTGCCCGATGCCCACCCACCCCGGGCCGAGCGCGTTCTGATCCATCCCGACCCGGAGTGGATATGCAGACGCGAACGCGGCTGCATGGCCAGCGGACGCGGCGCCGCCTTTCTTGTGCTTCCGTGCGATGACCGCTGACGGAACGGATCGGAAGGCCGGGAGCGGACGGCACGGGAAAGCGGCGTCCGCCGACCCGCTGCGCTGTCCGACCTGCCTGGCGCTGCTGCCGCGCGATGCCCTTGCCGTGCCGTGCCCAGGCGCATGCCGACACGACGCCCGCGGCCCGAAGGCCTTCGGGCGCTCCGGCCTCACCGACGCCGGCTCCCGCCCGCTGCAGCAGGCCTGGCGCTGCCCCAACGCGGATTCCGGCTGCATGGAGGTGCTGACCCAGGTCGAGCCGGCCGGCTGCGGACAGCCGCTGACGCATCCCGTCGGCATGCCGGCCGACCGTTTGCGCCATGAAGTGCTGATCGCGCTCGACCGGCGGCCGACCACGCTGCACGCCGGGCTCGCGGCCCTCGCCTCCGCCGTGTGCCGTCCCGGCGCCCGGCCCCTCCACCCCGCGTTGCGCCCGATGACGCCCGAGACCTGGCGCATTTGGCGGGAGTCGCGCACCGCCCCGGGCGCCCTGCCGTTGCCACCGATGAGGAACGGCGTCCGTCCCCCGCTGGTCTTCGGGCTGCCCGCCAGGGCGGGAGACTGGGGCTGTCGCCTGCACCTTCATGGCTGGACGCTCGACGAGCTGGACCGCAAAGGGATGGCGGACCGGCCCTGCACCGCGCCGGCCGTCGAACGCCTGGCCCGGGCCGATGGCCTGGTGCTGCTGGTCCCTGCCGCGGATGCCCTGGACAGGGAGGCGCGCAAGTCCCTGATCGCGCGCGTTCAGGCGCTTGCGGCGGCCTTGGGGGAATGCGGAGCCGACGGTTCCCTGCGGGTCTGCCTATGCCTGCTCGACCAGGAGGTCTTGTTCCGCCGGCTGGGAAGCGGTGCGGCCCGTCCGCAGGACGTGGCGTATCACGATCCGAGGAAGGCCGCCCAGCTTGTCGCACTCTACGTGGGGCGTTCGGCCCGGCTTGAGGATATGGGCGAGCCGCTGCGTCGTTTCGGGATCGCGCATTCGGTCGTCTTCGCGGCGGTGGGCGCCGACGGGTCCCCCATCGGGCTGGCGTCCTGGTCGGCGGCGATGCGCGCCATCGTGGGGAGTTCGGCATGACGACCGACGCCCCGCCCCCGCATCCCTGGATGAACCGGGACGTCCTGAAACTGCTGGCCCGATGGCTCGGCGAGTCGGCGGACGATGCGCATTTCGCCCAGAGGGTCAAGGTCAACGCGCGTTTTCAACGGAAGTGGTTTCTCTGGCTCGCGACGATGTTCATCAGCACCCTCTCGGTGTCCGCGACGTCCGGGCTGGACGGTTTGCCGATGGTCGGCCTCGTGGCCATGATGGCCATTCTGGCCCATGGCGGACCGCCGGAGCGTAGCGCCAGCTTCTCGTCGGTCTTTGTCGTCGTCCTGGGCACCGCCATCGGGTGGATCGTCAGCAATGGCAGCGATCTGCAATGGCTGCAATACGTGCTGCTGGTGCCTTTCTTCCTTGCGGTACTGGGGGCCCGCCCGCTCGGCCGGCAGCCTGGGGACGGCACAGCTCGACGCGTCCTCTACCGGGTGAGTGTCGCGGTGAACGCGGCCTGGATCTGGATCCAGTTCCTGGAGGCCGTGCTCTGGGCTCGTCTTTCCCGGGTGAGGAACGAATGGGCCGCGTGGGCGAAGGACCGCGGCGTCGGTCCGGGCGACTGGGACGTGGAGTTCGACTGTCCCCATTGCGTCGAGCGGAAGCAGGGGGAGCTTCCCGGCCGCTTGCGGACGTGGCCGACGCTGAAACATCCGCGATGGGTTTTGTGCGACCTGTGCGGCAAGCTGTACCGGACCACCGAACCGGTCTCGCCGGAAGCGGTTCGCACGGGCGTCCGGCGCCGGCTGGCGAAGCGGCGCAGGACCCGGCCGCGGGTGCTGTTCGTGATGCTCGATCCGCGCCGCCGGGGCGAGATCGCACGCGCCTTCCGGATCGAACCGCGGTACGTCCCGGCGGATGGCTCCACGCCGAGGATGGCGGGCGAGTTGCCGGCCCCTGGTGGAGCCGCCGTTCCGGCGATGATGCCGTTCCACGATCCCGGCAAGGGTACCGTCTGGGCCGGGGATTTCGATGCCGTGGTGGCCGTCGTCCCGGCGGCCGCGCCGGCCAACCACGGTGCGGACCGGTGGAACGACGTGGAGGTCGCCCTTTCCTCGGTCGAATGTCCCTTCGACACCATGCCATTGCGTGGCGCGGCGACGCTCACCCGATGGCAATGGCTGGTTCAGGCGCTGCGTCTCGTCTTCACCCCGGCGCGGCGGAGGGCCGCCGACTGGTGGGAGGGCACGCCACCCGTTCTGGCGGTCTGGATGCCGGATGGCAGGATCCTGGGCGGCCCGCCGGAACACCGCGGGCATGCGGTCGTGCGCCTGCACGCGCCGGGCGACCTGTACCGGGCGCTCTCCGAATCCGCCGACGCCCTGCGCGTCGACGATCCCCCACGCACAACCGCGGCGACCGACACATGCCTCACCGCCTGACCCTCCGCTGGCACAACCGGTCCCCCGACGTGGTGTTGCGGCTGATGCTGGAGTCCGTGCCGCCGACGCTGTCCGTCTACGTGCTCGAAGCGATTCCCCGGCCGGCCGTCGAACGGCTGGACGTGCTGGTCGGCAGGCTGATGCGCCTCCACGACGATCCCGGCATGCCGGCAGCCGTGCTACTGCTGGGCAGCCGGTTCGGGGCGGTGTGGACGGCCAGTCTCAACCCCAATCCCGGCAAACCCTGTCCATTGGGCAGCGGGGCGCTGGCGGCGCTGCGCGATCCCCCGGCCACGGGGCCGTGGTGGACACCCACACGCGACGCCGTCGCGGCACTCTGGTCCGATCACCCCGACCACGAGTTGGTCCTTTACCTGCTCCTGGAATCCCTTGCCGACCCGCCTTACGAGTGGTCCGCAGGTCCTCCGGCCCCGCCGCGCCGGCTGGGAAACGGCGGCTCGCCGCCACCATCGCCCGTCGTGGTTCACGTGGAGGCGGGCGGGCGGGCCTTTCCGGCGAAGGACGATTCCATCCTCGCGTGGGACCGTTTCCTGGCGGAACTGGGCGCCCGCCGCCCGCCGCCCGCCGCCGGGCCGGAATTCATCCGTATCTTGTTGCCGCGCGAGACTGGCCGTTCATGCCGCCTTTCCGAGGCGGCCGCGGCCGCGGGATGGAGGTTGATGGCCGGGGATGAAGCCGTTTGGCTCGTCCACCCGGCGTTTCGCTCGTCGGCGGGGACGAGTCAGATGGAACTCTTGATCCTGCCTGAGGCGCAGGACATGGTGCCCGGCCCACAATTGCCCGTGTTCGTCCATGAATAGGGGAATCCTCTTGTCGGGTGACATGAGGAACTGGTCCAACCGCATTCCCGGTGCAGCCGGGGGTGTCGTAGGAGGACAGTGTTCACATGGAGGGAACCGCATCCCTCTCTGCACTCGGGCTCCCTTGTCCAAATCGCTGCTGTCCCTGCTCCCGGCCGACCGTGTCGTCGATCAGGCGGTTGTCGCCAACGATCGCGTTGCCGTGGCCGTCAACAGCGGCGGGCGACGCGAGGTGCTGGGCGTCGGTCCCCGGACGCCATCATCGAGCGTCCGGCGATCCCGGAAAGCCGGCGTGTAGGGGTGGGGGTATGTGGTATCTTGGCTTCTGCTCGTTCATTGTGCTCGAATAAATAACGCTTCTCGTCAGCCGGCCAAAACGTCCGGTTCAGGGCTTTCGTCTGATTTGCCCGACAGCGATAAACGAGTCCCGCGTTGGGTGACACCCGGCACGAGGGTGGAGCGACGGCATGCCCGAGGCGGTTGGGCAGATAGAGAAGCAAACTCCTTAATCAGTATCATCCAGACACAAGAACACCCCTCCGGAAGCCGAGCGTCCGGAGGGGTGCGGTTGGGGTTGGGGGATCAGCGCTGGACGGAGAACAGGCTCTGGCCGGCGAAGTTGCCGATGCCGGCGGCGGTGTTCTGGCCGCTGAGCAGGTTGGAGGCGCCGAAGCCGGCGCCCTGGAAGACCATGCCCTGCTGCACCGCCTTGTTGCCGATGCCGGCCGCCGTGTTGCCGAGCACCGCCGTGTTGGCGCCGCCCGGCAGGCCCAGCAGGCGCCCGCCGCCGGCCCCCTGCACGGTCATGACGCCCTGCTTGGCGACGTTGCCGATGCCGGCCGCGGTGTTGTTGATGGAAGCGGTGTTGGCGCCGCCGAACAGGCCGCCGCCACCGAACTGCTTGGTCATCGCCTGCTGGACGGCGACGTTGCCGATGCCGGCCGCGGTGTTGTTGGCGGACACGACGTTCTGGGCCATGGCGGGAGCCGACAGGCACAGCACGGCGGCGGCGGCGAGCAGGGTGTGGCGGATCATGGGGTGGTTCCTTCTGGTGAGTGGGGCGGGGCTCTCGGGCCCGGCGCGTTGTCGATGGCCAGACCCTACCCGCACCCCGCATCCGCCGCTGTGAGCCGCGCCACAAACCCGCGCAGATCGCCCTCCGCTATCCGCCCGTCGGCTTCGGATCGGGTTCGCCGGGATCGGCCGGTGCGTCGGGCGGCGCATCGGGCGAAGCCGGATCAGGGATCGGAGTCGGCAAGGGCACCGGGGTTTCGGGGCCGTGCGGCAGCGGTGGATAGGGGCTCATGGCCGGTCGCCTCGCGGAAAACGGGGGCCGTCCACCGGCCCGCCCAACACGTAAGGGGTCAACAGCGCGTCCGTCCGGTCATTGCTCCAGGCCAGTCGGCGTTACACCCTGGCGCGAAGCCCGCCGAAGCCCCATCTTGTGGGGATACGCCCCGCCGGTCATGTGCCGGCGGGGCCTCCCAAAACGATTGATGTGATGCTGACTGTCGTGACCCCCCGCCCTCCGAACGCCTCCGACACGATCCTCGATGCCTACCTGGGGTTCCGGGTCGGCGATGTCGTGCTCGACCTTGCCGAGCTGACGGCCGGCACCGCCACCATCAAGGAATTCCGGATCGTCGCCGGAAACCAGTTCTACGACATGGCCGTGGTCGCGATCATGGAGACGGGGGCGGAGCGCTTCGTCACCCAGCTCAAGACCGTGCGCCGGGCCAACGACACGCCGGACGCCGAGACGGCCGCCGATACGGCCGTCGTGCCCTTCCACCGCCGCCGGCCCTAGGCCCGGCATGATGAGCCGTCCATGACGTCATGGCCGGCCTCGGCTCCGGCTGACCGGGGTCCACCCGACCCGCTCGGCCGGATTCTCGTGATCGACGCGGAGGGGCGCGGCTACCGCGAGGACGGCGTGCCGGGCCTGTGCGAGATCGCCGCCATCGAACTCCGGGGCGGGCGGCGGACTAGCCGCGTGTTCCACACCCACCTCAACCCCGGCGCCCCCGTCAACCCGTTCGCCGCCGCCATCCACGGGTTGGACGAGGCGTTCCTGAGCGGCCAGCCGCGCTTTGCCGACGTCGCCCCCGCCCTGCTCGCCTTCTTCGGCGACGCGCCGCTGGTCGCCCATGGGGCCGGGGGCGACCGCGCGATGCTCGATCACGACCTTCAGCTCGTCGGCATGGCCCCGCTCGCCCCCGGCCGACTGGTCTGCACGCAGCGTCTCGCCGCCCGTCTGCTCAAGGCGCAGTTCAGCCTGGACGGGCTGTGCGACGCGCTGGGGATCGACCGCTCGGCGCGGGCGGCCGGCCATGGGGCGCTGGTCGACGCGAGCCTCACCGCCGACTGTTTCCTGGAGCTGGCGCGCCGGCCGGGCTATGCCGCCGTTCGTGACGCGCGGGTCTTCGCCGCGGACCGGCGCCCGCCCGCCGCCGTTTGCGTTCGTTGCGTGATCGAGGGCGGCATCGTCACCTTCGTGGTGGAGGAGCGCGCGAACGGCACCGTCACCCGTCTGACGGCCCCCGTGCCGCCCTACCCGGCCGAAACGCACGAGGCGAACGCCGGGGCTGACGGCGTCCTGCGCATCACCCGCAAGGGCGGCCGCGCGCCGGACAATCCCGACGGTCCGGCGCTGCTGCTGGTGCGCCGGGGCCGCGTCGTCGGGCGGCGGTTCGTCGCCGGGCGGCCATTAGACGTCTAATAGCGGAACCCGACGTCCAAGACGCCGCGGCTATTAGACGTCTAATCGCGCAGCAACGCGTCCAGCGTGTCGCGCAGGTGGCGCAGCTCGCGGCGCTCGGCGTCGCCGAGCGCGCTGCCGGCGTCCTTCAGCTCGCGGATCTTGACGATGCCGCGCTGCAGCTGCTTCAGCACCGGCGTGTAGACCGGAAGGTCGGGCGCGGTGGCCCGGCGGTCCTGCTTGGCGGCGCGCACCGTCTTCACGGTCAGCCCCTCGCCCGTCTTCACCCGGTCCCACAGGGCGCGCTGCTGCTCCGCCTCGCCCAGTTCGGCCAGTTCCATCAGCAGCGACACCGACACGGCCGGGTATCCCGGCGCCTCGTCCAGGATGGCGGCCGGCAGACGCAGGATGCCGAGCAGGCGGGCCACATACTCCTGCGACTTGCCGATCAGCGTGGCGGCCTGCTCCTGCACCAGCCCCTTGTCGGCGATCAGCCGCTGCAGCGACGCCGCCAGTTCGACCGGGTGCAGGTCGACGCGCTGCACGTTCTCGATGAGCGCCAGCGCCTGCGGGTCGTCGGTGTCGATGATCAGCGCCGGAATGCTCTCCCGCTCCAGCGCGCGGAAGGCCCAGTAGCGCCGCTCCCCGGCGACGATGCGGAAGCGGTCGGGCGCCACCTCGCGCACGTTGATGGGCTGCAGCAGACCCTTCAGCGCGATCGAGCCGGCGAGCGCGGCGATGTCGGCGTCCTGCGCGTTGCGGCGCGGCTGGTCGGGGTCCGGCTCCACCTGGGCCAGCGGGATCTCGCGGTGGCGCATGCTGGTGGACAGGCCGAACAGCGCGCTGTTGCTGCCGCCGCCGCCGGCCGGCGTGCGGCTCAGCGCGCGCTTGAACAGGCCGGAATTGCTGGTGTCCAGCTTACGCGCCATGGCGCACCTCCTGCTTCGCCAGAGCCAGCAGCGCCCGGGCGATCTCACGGTAGCTCTCCGCCCCGGCGGAGTTCGGGTTGACCGCCAGGCCCGGCCGGCCGGCCATGACGCTCTTGGCGTAGTCGGCGGCGCGCCTTACCGGCGAGAACAGGCGCAGCTCCTGCGCCGCCGCCAGCTCGCGCAGTTCCGCCATCACCTGCTCGTCCTGCAGGCGGCGCGGGCTGTACATGGTGGGCAGGATGCCCAGCACCTGCAGGTGCGGGTTCACCAGTTCCCGCACGCCGGCGATGGTCTCGAACAGTTGCGGGATGCCCATCATCGACAGCATCTCCGTCTGCGTCGGGATGAGGAGCTGGTCGGCAGCGTTCAGCACCGACACCGTCAGTTCGCCCAGGTGCGGCGGGCAGTCCAGCACCACGTAGTCGTAATGCCCGGCGAGCTGGGCCAGCTTCGCGCGCAGCACCAGCGTGCCGTTCGGCTGGCGCAGCAGCTCGCGGTCCGTCGCCGCGAGCGAGATGGAGGACGGCAGCAGGTCGAAGGCGCCGTCGCACACCGGCACCACGAATTCCCGCATCGGGCGGGTCGACTTCAGCGCGTGGGTCAGCGTGGCCTTGGCCAACTCCTGCTCGTGCGGGTCGACGCCCAGGTGCACGGTGGCGTTGGCCTGCGGGTCGCAGTCGACGAGCAGCACGCGGCGGCCCGAAGCGGGCCGGTTCGAGGTGGCCAGCAGCCATGCGACGTTGACGCAGGTCGTCGTCTTGGCCACCCCGCCCTTCTGGTTGGCGGCGCAGAAGACCAGCGGTGCGGCGCGCACGGCCACCGCCGGGATGCCCACCGGCTCCCCCTCCACCTTCAGGGCCGAGGCGACGAGCCGCGGAATGCGCTCCGCCCCGGTTTCCCAGCGCGAGATCTTGGCGCGGTCATAGCGGCGGTTCAGGCGTTCGTTCAGCCAGGTGACCAGTTCGTGCTGGTTCATGCCGCGCTGCTCGCGATAGCGGCGCAACTCCTCGCCCGTCATCTCCTGTGCCACGGCGGTACCCCGAGTGGTTCATCCCGGCGGCACCTTCATTCATGTTGATGGTGGTGTCAACGGGCGTGCCGGTCGCGTGCCGCACAGCGCGCGGCGGCGAACGCGCTACGCCGGGCGCACCGCCCGCACCGCCGCCACGAGGTCCGCCGTCCCGACCGGCCGTTGCAGCAGACGCAGCGCGCCGGGCCGGCCATCCGCCAAATCGCCGGACGGATCATCGCCCGCGCCGGCCCCCGCCGGTCCCGCCAGGACCAGCACCGGCAGCCGGGCCGCCGCCGTGCGCAAGCGCCGCATCAGCGTGCGGCCATCCACCACGGCGAGGTGCAGCGCCGTCACCAGCACGTCCGCCGGGTCGTGCCGGCCGATGGCCAGCGCCGCCGCCCCGTCGAAGGCCAGGCTCACCCGGTAGCCGTCCGCCGCCAGAGCCGTGCCCAGCGAGTGGGCCGTCAGCGGATCGCTCTCCGCCACCAACACGTGGACCGTCGGCGGCACAGCCATGGTGTGGGGCGGCGTCGGGCCGCCCCACAGGTCGCCGGCCAGCCCGGAAAAGGATGACGACCTGCCCATGGCACTTCCTCCCTGCTTTTTTTAAACGACGCATGCCGAGCGTGGACAGAGGGTACGGGAGCGCCACGGCGCGCTCCATCACCCAGAGGTCGGGCGCCGCCCGCTTCCAGGCCGCACCTCTCATACCTTCGGCGGAGCCGGATCGCCGCCCTATCGAATGGCGGGCGAAGGACAGGCGCGCCCTGCGGCAACATCGTAGGTAGGCTTTTAAGGTTTTTGCCGCACAATGGCCGCGCGCCGCATCCGCAGCCTTCCCACCACCTTCTTCTCTCGGCCCCTTCCCTCCCTCGATCATGACGTCACCGGACATTCCGGACCGTGCGCCCCGCACGGTCGCCACGGCGCCGCCCTCTTCGGGCCGCACCGTCCGTTCCTGGCTGGCCACCGGCGCCGCCGCCCTTGTCGGGGCGGTGTTCACCGCAGCCCTGCCCGCCGCGCTGGACGGCACCGTACCGCCGCTTTCCGCCACGGCGCTGGCCGGTGGCCTGTCGGCCGGGCTGGCTCTGTGGTGGGCGCGGCGACCGCCGGTTGCGGCAGGGCCGAGCGACCGCGACCTCATCGAGGCCACCGCGCAGGGCTATTGGGAGGTCGACGAGGACGGCCGCACCGTGGCCGTGAACACGGCGCTCTGCCGCATGCTCGGCTGCACGGAGGCGGACCTGCTCGGCCGCCCGCCCGGCGACTTCACCGACGAGGAGGGCCGCCGCGCCTTCGCCGAACAACTCGCCAGCCGTGCCTTCGTCGCCCAGCGCGTCTACGACGTGGTGCTGCTGGCGCGCGACGGCCGGCGCATCGAGGCGCGCTTCAACGCCACCGTCCGCCGCCGCTCCGGCGGGCTGCACTCCTTCGCGCTGGTCACCGACATCACGCCCCAGAAGATCATGGAGCGCGAGTTGCGCGGCGAGCAGGAACGGCTGCGCCAGATCGTCGATGCCGTGCCCATGGCAATGGTCGTCACCCGGTTGGAGGACGGCGCGGTGCTGCACACCAACACGGCCGTCACCGATCTGTTCGGATTGCCGCCCGACGCACCGGTGGGCAGCGCGCTCGACTTCTACGCCAACCCCGCCGACCGCGCGCTGGTGGTGGCGATGGCCCGCGCGCACGGCCGCATCGACCATCACGAGGTGCTGTTCCGCCGCGCTGACGGCACGACGTGGTGGGCGCTCCTTTCCGGGCGGCGGTTCCTCTACTGCGGCATGGACGCGCTGCTGGTCGGTCTGCAGAACCTTACCGCCACCAAGAAGGCGCAGGAGGCGCTGGAGGCCGCCGTGCGGGCGAAATCCGCCTTCCTGGCCACCATGAGCCACGAGATCCGCACGCCGCTGTCCGGCATCCTGGGCATGACCCGGCTGCTGCTGGACAGCCCGCTCGACTCCCACCAGTACGATCGGCTGCAGACCGTGCTCTATTCGGGCGAGGCGCTGCTCGCCATCCTCGACGATATCCTCGACCTGAGCGACGTGGAGACGGAGCGCGTGACCGCGACGGTGGCGCCGTTCGACCCGCGCCGCCTCGTCCGCACGGCCGCGTCGCTGATGTCCTCCCGCGTCGCGGAGAAACGCATCACGCTGGACTGCACGGTGGACGACACCGTGCCCCGGGTCCTGTTTGGCGACGCGCGGCGGCTGCGCAGGATCCTCCTCAACCTCGTCGGCAACGCCGTGAAGTTTACGGAACGCGGCGGCGTGACGGTGTCCGTCACCCTGACGGGCGCCGTGGATGGCGCCCGGCGCCTGCGCATCACCGTGGAGGACACCGGCATCGGCATCCCGGAGGCGGCGCAGGCGGAACTGTTCAGCGCCTTCGACCAACCTGAACAGCCGCTCGCCCGCCGCTCCGACGGCGCCGGGCTGGGGCTGGCGCCGTGCAAGCGGCTGGTCGACGCGCTGGGCGGCGCCATCGGCGTGGACAGCACGGTGGGACGGGGCAGCCGCTTCTGGTTCGAGCTGCCTGTCACCCTGGTCGATGATGCGGCGGTGGAGGAGGAGCCACTCTCCCCGCACCCGGCGGCATCCGCCCCGCTCGACGTCCTGCTGGCCGAGGACAGCGAGGTCAACCAACTGGTGGCGCTGGGTTTCCTGAAGAAACTCGGGCATCGCGCGGTCGTGGTGGACGACGGGCGCGCGGCGCTGGAGGCGGTGCAGGCCCGCCGCTTCGACGCCGTGCTGATGGACCTCGAAATGCCGGTCATGGACGGCCTGGAGGCGACGCGCGCCATCCGCGCCCTGGACGGCCCGGCGGCATCGGTGCCGATCATCGCGCTGACCGCCGACACGCTGCTGGGCGACGCCGACCGCTGCCTCGCGGCCGGCATGAACGCCTACCTCATGAAGCCGCTGAACCCGCGCGAGCTGCAGGCGGTGCTGGCCCGGCATTGCGGCGGCGGGCCCGCCATGCCGGCGCCGGAATCTCCCCTCGACGGGCTGGTCCGGCGCCTGGGGCACGAGACGGTCGGCGACCTCATCCGCATGTTCCTCACCGACGGCGCGGCGTTGTGCACGGCCATCGCCGCCGCCGCCACGGAAGGCGACCTGCTGCGGGTGCGGATCCTGGCGCACGATTTGACGGCCATGGCGTCGCCGCTCGGCCTGACCGCCCTGCAGCGGCAGAGCGAGGCGATCGAGATCGCCTGCGCCGACGGTCAACCCGACGAGATCCGCATCCTGGTTTCGCGCCTGGAAGAGCGGTTCACCCGTTCCCACCACATCCTGGCGTCGTTTACCTAGAATCGCGCACGGCCCGGAAGGGTGGCTTCCGGGCCGTGCGGTTGGGGTTGGGGGATCAGCGCTGGACGGAGAACAGGCTCTGGCCGGCGAAGTTGCCGATGCCGGCGGCGGTGTTCTGGCCGCTGAGCAGGTTGGAGGCGCCGAAGCCCGCGCCCTGGAAGACCATGCCCTGCTGCACCGCCTTGTTGCCGATGCCGGCGGCCGTGTTGCCGAGCACCGCCGTGTTGGCGCCGCCCGGCAGGCCCAGCAGGCGCCCGCCGCCGGCCCCCTGCACGGTCATCACGCCCTGCTTGGCGACGTTGCCGATGCCGGCCGCGGTGTTGTTGATCGAGGCGGTGTTGGCGCCGCCGAACAGGCCGCCGCCGAACTGCTTGGTCATCGCCTGCTGGACGGCGACGTTGCCGATGCCGGCGGCGGTGTTGTTGGCGGACACGACATTCTGGGCCATGGCGGGAGCCGACAGGCACAGCACGGCGGCGGCGGCGAGCAGGGTGTGGCGGATCATGGGGTGGTTCCTTCCGGTGAGTGGGGCGGGGCTCTCGGGCCCGGCGCGTTGTCGATGGCCAGACCCTACCCGCGCCCCGCAACCGCCGCTGTGAGCCGCGCCACAAACCCGCACAGATCACGCCAACGCCGATCGCACCCGTGCCGATCACCTGGGCAGCGTCTCCTGGCGGTAGCGGGCCAGGGCGGCCTCCAGAAGGCGCGGCGTGACCGGCTTGTGCAGCAGCCCCAGGCCGTGCCGCACCGCGTCGGTCTGCGGCTCCGGCCCGATCTCGCCGGTCACGATGATGCCGGGAACGTCCGCGCCGCACATCTCGCGGATGCGCACCACGGCCTCCGTGCCGACGCGCCCTTCGCGCAGGCGGTAGTCGGCCAGCACGATGTCCGGCCTCCGGCCGGCAGCCCGCAGCCGCTCCACCGCCTCGTCCGTGGAGGCCGCGGTCAGAACCTCGTAGCCCCATTCCTGAAGCATGCTCTTCAGCGCCAGCAGGACGATGATGTCGTCGTCGACCGCAACCGCGAAGCGTTCGCTGCCGGTCGCCGGATCGGGGGGCACCGAAGCGGCGGGCGGCGGGACGGCCGCGCGCGGCGGACCGGCGGCCAGCGGGACCTCGACCGTGAAGACGGAGCCTCCCCCCGGCCGTGACCAGGCCCGCACCGGGTGATCGAGCAGCACCGACAGGCGGCGCACGATGGCGAGCCCCAGGCCCAACCCCAGCGCGCGGTCCCGTTCCGGGTTGCCGACCTGATAGAACTCCTCGAAGATCCGCCCAAGCTGGTCGGGCTGAATGCCGATGCCGGTGTCGCGCACCTCGATCCGCAGCCACTCCCCCTTGACCGTGCAGGCGAGCGCCACCGTCCCCTTCGGCGTGTAGCGGATGGCGTTCTCGATCAGGTTGCGGAGCATGCGGCCAAGCAGAACCCGGTCGCTGCGGACCAGGGCGTCGCACGGCCCCACCCGCCACGCCAGCCCCTTGGCCTGGGCGATCGGCATGTAGGCGGCGGCCAGCGGCCCGATGATCTCGCCGACGGGAACGTCCTCGAACTGCGGCTGCACGATGTCGGCATCGAGACGCGACACGTCCAGCAACCCGTCCAGCAACCCCTTCAGCGCGTCGAGACCCTGCTGCAGCCGGTCCAGCGTATCGCGCCCCGCGGGGTCCGGAACGTGCCCCCGCAGCACCTCGGCGAACAGCAGGATGGACTGCATCGGCTGGCGCAGGTCGTGGCTGGCCGAGGCCAGGAAGCGGCTCTTGGAGCGGTTCGCCTCCTCAGCCAGCTCGCGCGCGCGGCGGATGTCGTCCACGTCCATGGCGGTGCCGACCCACGCGACGATCCGCCCGTCCTGGCGCAGCGGGCTGACGCGGCAGATGTGCCAGCGGTGGACGCCGTCGGCGCGCCGCAGGCGCAACTCGTACTCGTAGGGTTCGCCGGCGGCGATGGCGCGTTCGCGGAGATCCTGGACGCGCTCGCGGTCATCGGGATGGACGGGATCCCAGCGCGTGCCCTCGACCGTCTCCTGCCCGGTGTAGGTCCGCCAGGCCAGGTTGAAGAACTCCGCGACGCCGTTCGGGCGGTTCACCCACATGAGCTGCGGCGCGTTCTCCACCAGCGCGCGGAAGCGCTCCTCGCTGGCCCGCAGCGCCTCCTCCGTCCGCTTGCGACCCGTGACGTCGCGCGCCACGCCGACGAGCCCGATGATGGTCCCGTCGGCGTCCCGCAGCGGGGTCTTCGCCGTGGAGAAGGCGCGCGGACCGTCGATACCGGCCGTCGGGATATACTCCTCGATGGTCTCGCTGCGGCCGGTCGTCATGATGCGCCGGTCGGTCGCCCTGATCCGGGCCGCGGCGTCGGCGGGAAGCAGCTCGGCGTCCGCGCGGCCCACGACCTCCTCGCGGGTGCGCCCCAGGGCCTTCGCGGTGGCGGAGTTGACCGCCACGTACCGGCCATCGGGATTCTTCACGAAGATCGGGTCGGTGGTGCTTTCCAGCACACCCTCGAACAGGGCGTGGCCCTGGCGCAGGGCCCGCTCGGCCGCCTTGCGGCGCGACACGTCGCGCATGATGCCGGTGAAGTACCGCCGGCCGCCGACCCGCCACTCGGCGATGGACAGCTCCAGCGGGAACGTCCGGCCGTCGCGGTGGCGCCCCTCGACCTCGCGGCCGATGCCGATGATCCGGCGCTCGCCGGTGCGCAGGTAGTGGTCGATGTACTGCATGTGCCGCGACGCGTCCGGCTCCGGCATCAGCAGGGAGACATCCCGGCCGATCGCATCGGCGGCGGCGTAGCCGAAGATCCGTTCGGCCGCCGTGTTGAAGGACTGCATCACGCCCTGTTCATCGATGACGACCATGGCGTCCACCGCGGTCTCGACGACCGCGCGGTAACGCGCCTCGGCCTGCTCGGCGGCGGCGCGGGCCTCGGCCTCGGCCTGCCGGGCCGCTTCGGCGCCCCGCCGCGCCGCCTGGATCTCCAGCTCGTGCATGACGATGCGGGCGAACTCCTCCAGGTCGCGCCGGGCTTCTTCGCTGAACTCCGGATGCGGCTGGTGGTCGATGACGCAGAAGGTGCCGAGCAGCAGCCCCTCCGGCGTCCTCAGCGGCGCTCCGGCGTAGAAACGGATGAAGGGCGGGCCGGTGACGAGGTCGTTGTCGGCGAAGCGCTCGTCCCGCGTGGCGTCATGCACCACCATGACCTCGTCCACCAGGATGGCGTAGGCGCAGAAGGCCAGCCGCCGGGGAACATGCGGCGCCTCGAAGCCGTAGCGCGACTTGAACCACTGCCGGTTCTCGTCGACCAGGCTGACCAGCACCGTCGGCATCCGGAAGTGGCGGATGGCGAGCTGCGTCAGGCGGTCGAACACCGGGTCCGGCGGCGTGTCGAGGATGCAGTAGCCCTTGAGCTTGGTGATCCTGGCAAGCTCGTTCAGGGGCCATGGCGGTTCGGTGGCGCTCAATGGGTGCCGCACTCAGGAGAATCCAATGTCCACACTCCCATCATGCAACAACCGAGCGCGCGAATCGGCCATTCGTGCGGTGAATGGAGGCATGGTTAATGGCCGACTTGCGCATTCGGTTGCTGCGTGTCCGTTCGGGGCGTGCGCTCGTTGGTTGAAATCGGGGTTGAAATCGGGGTTGAAATCAGGCTTCGGAGGGTGTGGGGTGCCGGCGCCTCGCGGGCCAGCCGTTCGACCTCATCCCGGCGGCGGGCCGTCAGCGCGGGCTTCTATGCCTTTTGTTTTATGCCTATCGGTGTATAGTGTGCGGGGCCGCCGCATGGTCGCGTCGGAAAGACCGGCACGACACGGACGTCGACAAGCCCTTGGGGCGCACCGCCGAAAGGAACCCACGCCATGCTGACGCTCGCCTACCGAAGCGAGAGGGCGCGGCCGCTGTCGGCGAACGAGCTTGCGGAACTCTGCCTGCTCAGCGCGCGCAAGAACCAGATGCTGGGCGTCACCGGGTTCCTCGTGCACTTCGACGGCATCTTCCTGCAGATCCTCGAAGGACCGGCGGACGCGGTCGATACGCTGTTCGCCACGATCGCCGTGGACCAGCGGCACCGGCACGTCGAAATCCTCCTGCGCGAGGATTGCGAGGGCAGGCGCAACTTCGCCTTCTGGGCCATGAACCTCGGCCCGCTGGACGACCCCGCCTTCCGCGCGCGGGTGCTGCCGGGCGACATGTCCGGGGAGGCGTTCGCGGCCCGGTCCCGCGATCCCGACACCACGCTGGACGTGCTGATGCGGGCCTACACGGAGGCCTGCATCCTGTCCCACGTCGATCCGGCGGCACACGACCTGACCAGCGGCACCATTCCCGCCTGGATCCTGCCGGTCCACATGGGTCAGCACCCGCGGGCCTGACGCCGGAACACGAGAGGGGGGCGGAGGCGCGTCCCGGCCAAAGCGTGCAGGCCAGGATCCACGGCAGCCCCTGGCCGGAACACGATGCCCGTATTACGGTGTTGAATGCAGGCCCGGAGCGTACGGCTTGCGGATGTCAACCACGGCGGGATGGAGCCTTTCCCTTGAGCACCGGATTGATCGCACTGCTCGACGACGTCGTCAGCTTGGCGAAGGTAGCCGCCGCGTCGCTGGACGATGCCGCCGGGCAGGCCTCGCGCGCCAGCGTCAAGGCGGCCGGCATCGTGGTGGACGACGCCGCGGTCACGCCGCGCTACGTGGTCGGCTTCGCGGCGGACCGCGAACTGCCGATCATCGGCAAGATCGCCGTGGGCTCGTTGAAGAACAAGCTGGTGTTCCTGCTGCCGGCGGCGCTGGTGCTCAGCTTCGCCGCACCCTGGGCGATCACGCCGCTGCTCATGATCGGCGGCGCCTTCCTGTGCTACGAGGGGGCGGAGAAGGTCTACGAGGCGCTGTGGCCGCACGCCGAACACCGCGGCCACGGCGGCGAGATCCCCGGCGTCAGCACGGACGCCGGCCGGGACGCCAAGCGGATCGAGGACGAGAAGGTCGCCGGCGCCATCAAGACGGACCTGATCCTGTCGGCCGAGATCATGGCGATCACCCTGTCGACCGTGGCCGCCGAAACCTCGTCCTTCTGGTCGCAGGCGTTCATCCTCGCCATCGTCGGCATCGGCATCACGCTGATGGTCTACGGCGTGGTGGCGCTGGTGGTGAAGGCGGACGACGCGGGCGTGGCGCTGGCGACGAACGAACGCCCGGCCTCCACCCTGCTCGGCCTGCGGCGGGCGGGCGATGCGCCGCCGGGCGGCGCCGACCGGGCGTTGCGCCCGGTGACCCAGGGACTGGGGCGCGGGCTGGTGGTCGGCATGCCGGTCTTCCTCAAGGTGCTGGCGCTGGTGGGCACGGCGGCGATGCTGTGGGTCGGCGGCGGGATCATCATCCACGGGATGGAAGGCTATGGCATGGCGGCGCTGGGCCACGCCATCCACGACGTGTCGGTGGCGGCGGGGCACGCCGTGCCGGCGGTCGCCGGCTTCATCGAGTGGTTCGTGGCCGCCGCCGCGTCCGGCGTTTTCGGCCTCGTGGTCGGCGCGGCGCTGATCCCGCTGGTCCACAAGGTGGCGCTGCCGGTGCTGGCGAAGGTCAGGGGATAGATGCGTGGAGGATCACGCCGCCCAGATCCGCAGTTCCCCGGCGACGCGGTCGAGCACCGGCCGCCAGTCGTCGAGGCGCGGCTGGCGGAACACGCGAAGGCCGGGGTACCATGGCGAGTCCTCGCGTCCGGCGAGCCAGCGCCAGCAGCCGTCGAAGCGCGACAGAAGCCACACCGGCCGCCCGAGCGCGCCGGCCAGATGCGCCACGGACGTGTCGACGCTGATGACGAGATCGAGGCGCCGGATGATCCCCGCCGTGTCGGCGAAATCCTCCACCCCGTCCATGGGATCCATCATGCACCCGTCGAAAGGGGCCTCCCGCGCCTGTTCGGCCGCCGTGCCCTTCTGCAGGCTGTAGAGCCGCACGCCCGCCACGTCCAGCAACGGCGCGAACGCCTGGAGCGGAATGCTGCGGCGGCGATCGGCGAAGCTCCAGCGGCGATCCTCGGGCCGCGGCTCCCCCGACCACACAAGGCCGACGCGCCGTGCGCCATCGTCGGGAAAGAACCGGTCGAAGCGTTCGTCACCGGGGAACCGGTCCGCCATGTAGGGTATGGCCGCCGGGACGGTGGAGACCTCCGTGCGGAAGATCAGGGGCAGGCTCAGCATCGGGCAGATCAGGTCGAAGGCCGGGGCCTCTCCCAGGGGGTGGGCCGCCGCCACGCCGGGCACGGTCGCCACCAGCCGGACCAGGGCCGGCGGGCATTCCACGATCACCCGCCCGCCGCGCGCCGCCACCAGCGGGGCGTACCGCACGAATTGCAGCGTATCGCCGTGCCCCTGCTCCCCGTACAGCAGGATCGTCCGGCCCTCCAGCGGCTCTCCCCACCAGCGCGGCCGCCCGCGCTCGGGGAAGACCACGTTCGCCTCGAAGCGCCATTCGAACTCCCGCCACCCCTCGGCGAACCGGCCGGCAAGGAGGAGCTGGTGCGCCAGATTGCAGTGGGTGTGGGCGTCCTCCGGCGCCAGGGCCAGGGCGCGCCGGTATGCATCGATGGCCTGCCCGTTCAGGTCCTGGTCGGCCAGGGTCACCGCCATGTTGTACCAGGCCTCCGTTCGCGCCGGGGCCACCGCGATCGCCGCTCGGTACAGGTCCACGGCGTGCGCGAACGCCCCTGCCCCCTTCACGGCGTTGCCCAGCCCGAACCACGCATCGGCGTTCAGCGGCTCGCGGGTCAACACGCGGTGGAACGCCCGCCGGGCTCCGGCGAAGTCCCGCAGGCCGAAGCATAGCTGGCCGATCTCCAGGTCCGCCCGCACCAGATCGGGCGCGATGGCCCCGGCACGGCGAACGGCGGCCAGCGCCTTGCCCCCCTGCCCGGCATCGCGCAACGCGATGCCCAGGTTGAACCAGCCCACCAGCCAGTCCGGGCGCAGCGCGAGCGCCATCCGATAGAGCGCCGCGGCCTCATTCGGCTGGCCGTCGTCGGCCAGCGCATCGGCGGCACCGCCGAAGGCGTCCGCCTGCTCGGCTTCGTCGGCGCGGGCCAAGGCCTTTTGCAGATTGCCGCGATAGGTCGCCGAACCGGGATTGAGCCCCACCGCCTGCGCCATGAAGCGGACCGCCGCCCCGGCGCGGCCGGTCTGCGCGCACACCACGCCGGTCAGGTGCAGTGCGTCCGGATGGTTCGGGTGCCGCGCCAGGAGGGCCGCGTAGGCCCGCTCCGCTTCCGCAAGCCGGCCGGACTGGTGCAGGCTTACGGCCGCGCGCAGGGCGTCGTTGATGTCCATGGCCGCGATCTTCAGAAATGCGCCCCGAAAGGTCAACCCGCAAGAGCGTGGCTTCCACCCGCACGCCGGCACCGGCAGGGCGGTCGGCATCGGGAGATGCCGTCATTTCAGGCTCTCCAGCCAGGCGGCCATGGCGCGCAGCGTCTCGCCGTCCAGGGTGCCGAAGGACGGCATGCGGTTCTCCGGCTTCAGGTGCTGCGCCCCGGCGATCCAGCCGGCCAGCGCGCCGACGCCGTTGGGGAAGGTGCCCGCCGCCAGCGATGGCCGGCTGCCGACGTGCGTCAGATCCGGCCCGCGCGTGCCGGCGGCCGGGGTGCCGCGCACCGCATGGCACTCCCCGCAGCCGGCCTTCAGGAAGGCGTCGCGCCCGGCAACCAGGACCGGATCGGCGGGTTCGGGCGCCGGCCTGCCCTGCCCGGCCAGCCAGTCGGCGAAGCGCGCGGGGGGCAGCACCGTCACGTCGAAGGCCATCCGGGTGTGCTGGGCGCCGCAGTACTCGGCGCACTGGCCGCGGTAGGTGCCCGGCCGGTTGGCGGTCAGCGTCAGCCGGTTCACGTGGCCGGGGATCATGTCGATCTTGCCGGCAAGGTTGGGGATCCAGAAGCTGTGGATGACGTCGGCGGTGGTGACGACGAACTCGACCGGCCGGCCGGCCGGGATGACGATCGCGTTGGCGGTAAGGATTCCCTCGGGATAACGCACCTCCCACCACCACATGAAGCCGACCACCTCGACGCGCAGCGTGTCCGGCCCGCCGGGTGCCGACAGCCGGCGGGCGACGCCGAACTCGTAGACCTGCAGCACGGTCAGCGTGACGACGGGAAACAGGATGCCGCCGCCGTAAACCCAGGCGCGGCCACCGGGGAACCGCTCCGGCCGGGCCAGCACGGCGTAGAGCGCCAGCGCCATGACGGCGGCGAAGATGGCGCCACCGCCGATGAACAGCACGAGCGACAGGTCGTACACCGCCGAAGCATGGTCCGCCCCCGGATCGAGCGCCGATTGCGGCCCTCTGCCCATCCCCTGCCCTCCGCTTCGCCGTGTCCGCCCTGGGCACGTCAACTCACCATGAGCGTGGGTGTTCCCGTGCCCATGCGGGGGAGCCCGGCAACCATCGGCGGGATGCGCCGTTCCCTCCCCGGACGGTGGAGGCGCGGAAGGGAGGACGGTATGGCCGGAGTGCTCTGGCTCCTGGTGCCGCTGCTGGCGGCCTGCGGCGAGGCGGAGCCGCCGCCGCACCTGCGCGTGGCCGGCGGCGACGCGGAGCGCGGCCGGACGGCGATCCTGGCCGAGGGATGCGTGACCTGCCACGCGATCCCCGGCGTCCCCGGCGTCCGCGGCATGGTGGGGCCGCCGCTGGACGGCTTCGCCGGACGCACCTACATCGGCGGCGTGCTGCCCAACACGCCGCCGTACCTCGTGGCCTGGCTGCGCGACCCGCCCTCCTTCGCGCCGGGCACCGCCATGCCCAATATGGGCCTCAGCGCCGACACCGCGCGCGACATCGCCGCCTACCTCTACACGCTCGGGCCGGCGGGCGCGCCGCCGCCGGGCAGCACGGGGCTGTGGGAGGGACGCTAGTGGTCCGAATCAGACGGGTGGTGAGGCAAGTATCCGCCGAATGCGCACGTGAAGCAGGGTTCTGGACTGGGTATTATCTAAGATGTCGGCCCAAGCCGCCCTAGCCGGAAGCTTCAGGGGGACGCCATGCCAGCTTATTTGATCGTGGAACACAAAGTCACCGACGCCGCTAAGTTTGAGTTATACAGAAGCCAAGTCGTGCCAATGATCCAGCGCTACGGCGGCCGATACATGACACGCATCGGGAGCCATAGAATTTTAGAAGATGCGCCTTGGCGGCCTGAGCGGGTGGCTGTAATCGAGTTTCCTGACATGGCTGCGCTGGACGCCTGGTACAATTCACCGGAATACCAACCACTCATCGCCCTCCGTCAGGAGGCGGCGATTGATATGCTGATCGCGCTGGAAGGGGCGTGAATTCATCAAGCGCTTGAAGGCATATTCGATACGCTCCGGCGGCACTTCCTGCTTCCCTCTTCTGGCGTGGGATGCGGCTGGAGAGAGGGCGATGTGCGGCACGGACGAACGCAGCAAGGGTCTGTTCAGCTCCGTGAGTTGTTGAGGCCCGGAATCCGGCGCGCGCCTCTTGCCGGCGATGGTCAGAACGATCTTGTCGAGACGCCAGCGGGCGCCGCCGTGCATGAACGTGCGGCCATGGGGGCGATCCGTTCAGGCCAGCGTGTAGGTGATCCAGAACAGCGCCGCCACGCTGACCGTCGCCGCGAGCGGCGCGCGGCCACGGTACTCCCGCCATGCCTCCTTCATCAGGATCGCCGGCAAGGACGACGCGCCGTACACGGCACGGCACAGGGCGATGTCCTGGTACAGCGGCCGCAGTTCACCCCTGTTCTTCCGGCGGATCAGGGCGCGGTGGTCGATCAGGCCGGCAGCGGCCAGCTTGGCAAGCTGCCGCCCGTTCAGCGGACCGACGCTGCGTCCCTTTACGTCAAGAAAGTAGCCGTCGAACGTCGACGGCGCCCGTTGGCGACGCGCGCTCTTGAGAATTCCGGCCATGGATTTTTACCGTTTGAAGGACCGGACCGATGAAAGGACGATAGTTCCGCCCTACAGCGGCGACAATGTCGCAATTGTGATGAATTGTATCAAAATAATGCGCCGCCCGCGGTTGGGGCGCGGGATCAGCGCGTCAGCGAGAGGACTCCGGCCGCAAATCCGGCGACGATGCCGACCAGCGGGCGGGCGCGGTATTCCTCGATGGTGCCCTTGAGCGTGACCAGAGGGGCTCTGCTGCCGAACACGGCCTTGGCGACGTCGGGGTGGCGATACAACGGGCGAACGTCGCCCGTTCCCTGCTCGCGGACGAGGCTGCGATGGGTGATCAGTCCTTCCTTGGCGAGCGTGGGAAAATGCTCGGCCCGCAGCGGCCCGACGCTTTTCCCCCTCAACATCAGGTAGTACACTCCAGCCATCTTCCGCTCCCGGCGGCGCTCCGCGTTCCGGGTGCGCGCCCATACATATCATGATACTCCTTTGAACTCTTATGTTTCAAGCCCGTCATGACCGCCCGTCAGGGCGGCGGCCAGCGGGCGGCGGGCGTCGCCGGGGCGATAACGGCAGGCATTCTTAACCAGCGCCGGCTATCCTGGCCGGGAAGCGGCGCTGGTCGTACGGGGCGAGGCAGGTGTGCTGGAGTTCTTTCGCTATTTCGCCGAGGGCGTGGATCCGCTCAACATTGTCCGCTCGGTCAACGCGATCCCGAGCCTTCCGTGGTACAACCTGCTGTTCGTGCTGTTCGTCGTGGCACCTCTTGTGCGTTACCAGGGGCCGATGATCGCACTTTGGCTGGCGAACCTGTTTTTCCCTCAACGGCTGTTCCCGCCACCGCCCAAGCGCACCGGGCAGTTGCCACTCGTGTCGGTGGTCATCGCCGGACGCAACGAGGAGGCGGGCATCGCCGGGACGATCCGGTCGCTGCTGGCCTGCGGCTATTCCCGGCTTGAGATCATCTTCGTCGACGACTGCTCCACCGACCGGACGTTCGAGATCGCGCGGAGTTTCATCGGCACCGGATACGTCCGCTGCTTCCGCGCCGCGACCCATTCGGGAAAGCCCAGTTGCCTCAACATCGGCATCCAGCGGGCGCGCGGCGAGTTCATCGCCATCATCGACGCCGACGCCGACGTCCAGGTCGGCGCCCTGCACGAGATGCTGGCGTTCTTCGACGATCCGAAGATCGGCGCCGTGACGGCGCACCTGCGGGTCCGCAACGCCCAGGACACCTTCATCACCCGCATGCAGGAGATCGAGTACGCGTTCAACGTGGCGGCCAGCCGCCTGTGGCGCTCGCACCTGGGCATCCTGTCCATCATCGCGGGGGCCGGCGGGATGTTCCGGGCGACGGCGCTGCGGGCACTCGGCGGCTACGACACCGGGCTGGGCGACGACACCGACGTCACCATGCGCCTGCGCAAGGCGGGCTGGCGGCTGGCCTTCGCCCCCTACGCCGTCATCTGGGTGGACTGCCCGGCGACCTGGTCCGCCCTCGTCCGCCAGCGCAGCCGGTGGGAGCGGAACATGATCAAGATCCGCCTGCGCAAGCAGATCGACATCCTGCGCATTTCCCTGTTCGGCCTGAGCAACTTCGTGATGATGGCGGACCAGATCCTCGTCCGCTTCCTGGCGCCGCTGGGGTTCCTGGTGGGGCTGGTGTGGTTCATCGCGACGGACCCGTTCACCACCTCGCGGATCCTGACCTTCATGTTCTGGATCCACGTGTGGGTCACGGTGCTGCGCATGCTGGCCGCCAACGACATCCTGGGCGTCCCGCGCCTCGCCTGCCTGCCGCTCGCACCCTTCGTGCCGCTCTACCGCCTCGGCCTGAAGCTGTTCCTGCTGCCGCCGATCGTGAAGGAGCTGCTGCGCATCGGCCTGCGGCACGGCTATGTCCCGGAAAAGATCTGGCGCCAGACGCCGCACTGGTGACGGGGCCGGGTAGCAACGGACACTGTTGGCGAATTCCGGGGGCTACGCGGCGGCTTGTTGGAGAGCGGCGAACCGTGAGATGCGGGTTTTTGCCAGGGGCCGGTCAGTCCACCACGCGTCCAAGCGCACGATGTTGAGGGCGACGGCGGTCAGGATGTGCTGCAGGTGGGTCTTGGCCAGTCCGAGGTACCGGCATCGCCGCAGGTCGAAGAGTTGCAGGGCTTGGGCCGGCTCTGTTGCAGCATTTGCGGCGCGGCGTAGATCGCGTAGAACCTTGACCGGAGTGGCGGCTGGGGCGACACGGTGATGCATTCCAAGAAGACCCCGTTCAAGGGGCGGCAGTTTACGGCGGAGGT